>Ga0310696_10000543_pt1 | contig 58697 bp, 54 predicted proteins | sample AusTroGonzalo_MG_4_FD_203885 | JGI IMG/M metagenome (GOLD analysis project Ga0310696, IMG submission 203885) | Bovine rumen microbial communities from tropical cattle in Woodstock, Queensland, Australia - Gonzalo_02 (v2) (version 2) | ecosystem: Host-associated > Mammals > Digestive system >...
AGGAACAAAATCATCAGCAATTAATTTATGAAATTTCTCGTTTCTTTTTAATTTTGCTATTATCTGTCAGGACAAAATCAAAGAATGTTGCCTGATGCTTTTTCGCCTGTGTGCTAAATTCTGTGCATGTTTGAGGCTACTTCCCTATCAGACGAAAAGAATGTCCGTTTTGTCCGTTTTTAAAACCGAAAATGTCCGGGTTTAAAACGCCAAAATCGGCTGTGTTGCCCTCGCTGTGTGCGTTTACGAGGCGGACATTTTAAAAACAGCCCATGTAATCGAAATTTTGTTTCCCTCAAAACTCGGAAGTGTCTATAACCCATTTAAAATAATGTTTTCCACGTTTAAACGGTTTTTTCTTCCCCCCGATTTTGCTTCCCATCTCGTGTAATTGTTCAAATGTAATTGTTAAGCATATAAATCAGGTTCAAACCCTTTAAGCAGGAAGTTTTTGTTAAAAATTCTCTGATTTTTTTGTAAAGTTTTAAAAGTCAAAAAATTTATTCGGATTGATGTAATTGAAAATTAAAAATCGTGTAATTGAAATTAAAAATAATTACATTTTTTCGTACAAAAAACGATACATTTCCCCAAAAATGAGTTCCAATTTTTAAATTTGGATTTAACATTCGGTAATAAAATTTTTCAGAGTGAATATTGCATACTTGATACTTTTATTCGTTATCTTGCTTATAGTTGCTTGCCTTCCAATCGTAAAGTTTGTGTTTATATGTGTTTAGAATATTTAGTAACATATTAGTGGTTTTAATTATATTTTTGTATTAAAAATATAATAATGAATAAAAGACTTAAAAATATTGTAAAACAAGCTGTACAAAAGTTTTATGAAAAAGACACAGAATTAGTCCAAATAAAAGGGATGGAGCAGCTTGCGTTTTTAGGATAGGTCTCTATTTAAATGAAATTATGCAAAATTATCCCGAACTAAATAATTTACATCTTGATTGTGAATACAATAAAAGCAATCGTGGCACAAAAATATTGGCTGGAGTAAAAATTCGTCCAGATTTAATTATTCACAAAAGAAATTTAAACAATAAACACGCAAACCGATATAATACATTAGTTATAGAATTTAAAGGTTGGTGGAATAATAATATCTCTGATATTGAAAAATTAAAAAGTTTTACAAGTGCACAATATGGATATAATTATCCTTTGGCAATTTTTATAAAATTAGGGAAAAACCCCAATAAAACTATCTACAGATATTTTCAAAATGGAAATGAAATTTCTGAAAATGATATTTTATGAAGCTTTTATTATGTCCGATAATTTACCATAACTTGTTATAAAGACTGCTCTCTGAGATCTAGTTATCGCTGTCGGAATAGTCATAGCTGCAACAACTCCGATGATAACGAGTGTTATCAGAACTTCCGCAAGCGTAAAGCCGTTTTTGCTTATTTTAAATTTATGCAGACTTTTTTTCATGCTCCAAGTATAACATATTTTAAAAGCAGAAACAGTCATACCAACTATTCTATTCTATTTGAAGAGCCTATGGCTATTGGGTTTTGATGTCAATTGTTTTTTGCAAATTTTTGTTAACCATTTTTATTTTTTAAAAACAGCATTTGTTTGGTGCAAGAAAATACACTCTATAAGTCTATTGGAGATATTTTAAAATACAGGATGCGCCATTTCCTGTCGGTGAACAGGACTGGTTTCTTTCAGACTGAGTCTTATCTATATATGCAGGTTTAATTCCGGTATCATTTGTAAATATTACGACAAAAACATCTTCTCCGACAACATTAGGACCTCTTCCCCCGTTAATATCAAAAGCTATTACCAATGATACTGAGTCTGTTCTTACACCCCATGTACTCCATATTACACTGCTGGTAAAATCATCAATATCAACAGCTGTTCCGTCATTTAAAATAAAATCTATTCTATAACTGCCCTTGCCAATATAGGACTCTGAACCGTTCATATATTTTGAACGCTCGGGACTCCAGCATCCATCAGAATCATAGCAGACTTTTGAAATAGACAAATAGGGCATGAGATAAGTATTAAACCAGTCTTTCATACTATTCATATCATTTGACGTAAGAGTAAATACATAATCACCGCCGGCAGCTTTCACTCTCGTCATGGCATTTGAAAGAGTTGAATACGCTTTTTTAACTTTTGCCTGTTTCTCTTTTTCTTTGTATTTTGCTATCGCTGTCGGAATAGTCATTGCCGCAACGACACCAATAATTACAAGAGTTATCAGAACTTCCGCAAGCGTAAAGCCGTTTTTGCTTATTTTAAATTTGTACCATAATTTTTTCATGCTTTAAGTATAGCATATTTAAACAGCAAAAACAGGGCGCAAATTTATAAATTTTAATAACATACAAAACAAATCTTAATATTTATTTTATCCACCTGAACGAACTTACAGAATTATTTTCGTTTATATTTCCGTCAACAGTTGCTCTAAACACCCGATAGTCTTCACTTTTATACGTAACATTCGGAATTTTTGCTATTTCGGAGTCATATTCGGTAGGATTTTTAGTTTGCGGAATTAAACTGAAAAAAGTATTTAAAGAGAGATTTCCGACACCGCCCAAAAGTCCGTCTATCTTGTGTCCGAATTTTCCGTAAACAACCATATCAGCATTGCTTTCGCTGATATCATACAATCCTTTGAGATAAATACTGAGATGAGAACCTTTAGAAAAGACTTCAATATTTTTCACAATACCTTTTCGGATGTCAAAAGTACCCTTTATATGTTCAAAAGAACCGTCTTTAAATGGATTAAGGAGTTCTATTATTCCGTTTACCGAGAGTGCCGTAAGGCCGCTTTTGATAAGGTTTGTTGCGTGCAAAAGGTATTCCAGAGAACCGAGTTTGGGCATTCTGCCCTGATTAATATTAAACTGAACATTTCCGTTAAGGTTTTCTATTTGTTCAAGAGAATCAAAGCCTTTTGTTGTCAGATTAACTTTTCCGTTAAATTTTCCCTGAACTTGGTTTTTCAAACCCATAAAGGCATCGGCAATAATATTTGAATCAACTCCGTCTGCATTTAAATTTAATAATACAGAACCATCTTTTATATTGTATTTAATTTTGGAAGAAATTTTTCCCTCTGCCATTTTAAGATTTTCAACGTCAATTTTTAACAAAGAATTTGTATCGAGAGATATTTTTGAAATTAAATTCGACATAGGAACTGATTTATAGTCCATGTTATCAACTTTCAGGACTCCTTTATCAATGATAATATCCGACAAATCAAAAGAAACATCGGACTTCAACGTTGAGTTTATATAGGCATCAATACTCCATTTATTAATAGTACTTATGCAATTATCCAAATTCAGATATTTTGTATTGAGAGTGAAGTTTTTAACTCTGACAGGGAGCATTACAGAATTAAAAATATCCGCATTGATGTTGTAATCTGTATTTATAAGACTGCCTGAAGAAATAAGTTTAATATTATTCTCTTCAAATTTCATTTTTGCATTATTAATAACCGCACCGTAAGTTGGAATTTCCGCATTATAAACACTTATTGTCCCGAGCGGACATCCTGTTCTTGATTTTTGGGAAACGGAATATTTTAAATAAGCATCAAAAGTTCCTGTTTTAATCAGGGACTTTTTAAATACAAAGTTCAGCATTTTTGCAGGTAATTTTGTCTTTGTTTCAAGAATGAAACTTTCGGGAACAAAGTTTTGGCGGGAAAATACTCCCGAAGCTGCAATCATCGGGACAGGGATATTTTTGTTGTTTTGAACTTTATATTTTGTATACTCAAATTTTTTGATATTGATATCATCGGGATGAATAAAAGTATCTATTACGAATTTTCTCAAACTGTCAGTATCCCCGAGATTAGTTGTCAGATAAGAAATATCAGAGTCGACAGGTAAGTTTGCGGTTGTTGAAATTCTGAGAGAGTCAACCGAGCCGTTAATTTCCGAGAATAAATCCATATTTCCGGTAAGTTTTACTGGCTGAGTCAGTTTTGTGTTTATATACCTTTCCAGAAAGGTTGGATTTAATCTCGTCATAACTTTACCCTGAATATAGGGAATTTTCATATAGTTATTAATTGTCAAATCTGTGAAAACAGGTATTTTACCTGTTCTTCCGATTTCTCCCGTGATTTTATTCAGGGTTATTTTATGATTTGTCAGATTTATATCAATTTTAGGAAAGAAAACGGGAATATCACTTTTAATATGTCTGAAACGTAAATTTCCAAATGATATTTTCCCCGAACAGCCTCTGTCAGAAGCTTTTATATCTGCATTTACAGTTCCTGAATACTCTTTGAATTTTTCAGCAAAACTCTTCACACCGGAGCCGAAAATTCCTGATTTCACAAAATCAGCCGCAGAAATCAAATCAAGATTTTTAGAAATTACAGATATATTATATGAGGGAACTTTTGATGTTAAGTTTAAAACCGAACCATTGAGAAAGATATCTGAATTTCCTATTTTTGCCTTTAAATCATTAATTGTTGCATTATCATTTTTAACGGTAATTTCACCGCCAGAAATATAATTTTTATTCTTCTGGTTTGTTTTTCCGAGAAACTTAATTCTTGCTGCAGAAGTTTTAAAATCGAAATCATTTCCGGTTATGATTCCAGAAAAATCAAGAGTATGTCTTGCATTAAAATCATCCCCTCTGTACTGCTTCAAATCATATTTAACGCCCACAACCGAATTTGCGGCAAACTTCAGTGTGTCATACAATTCCATAGACGGGGAAGATATTCTAATTTCCATCGGCATATCTTTGTCAGGAACGATATCCGTTTTGCCCGAGATAATTCCGTCAGAGGATTTACCCAAACCGAATTTCATATTTTTAAAACTAATATTTTTATCGGTAAAATCTATTCTCCCGAAAATTCTTTCAACAGGATAAGTAAAATTGGAAAGCTGTACTTTATTATTTTTAAGGTTTAAAAAGCCATCTGTTTTGAATTTACTTACATCAACCGATTTAAAATCAAAATTTTCGTCAAAGCTTCCCGAAACATTAACCAAAAGCTCTGATGTTCCGGAAACATTGCTGACAAATTTCAGTGTTTTTTTTATTTCGCCCAACATATCACTTTTTTTGATTATGTCGAAAAGTACGGATGATTGTATATTTTTTGAGCCGATTGTAAAACTGAACAACCCGCTCTCAGATATATCGGAATGCCCTGAAAGATTTGAGGCAAAAGAATTAATGAGGAAATTTTTTGAATAAAAATCGACTTTATCGTTTTTAAAATCAATAACGGCATTTACATGCGTCAACATAGCGGAAATTCCGTCAAAGCAACCTTCTGCATTGTTCAGGTTAACAATTCCTTTAATATATGCAATCCTTTTTTTCCCTTTTATATCCAGTACGGCATTACCTGTTCCGGATTTTATGTCAATTATTGGCAGAGGGCCGACTATAAAATCAAAAATTTCACTAATCGGAACAAGAATTTTTCTGACAAGATGAAGTTCTAATTTTTCGGAGGTTTTTACCTTAAACAAACTCCAGTCCTTGTCATAAATATCAATAACTCCGTTCAGATAAAATGTCTGATGAGTTTTTGTTAACAGGTCAACAATTATCTTTGCCTTTTTGCCCTCAAACAGCAGGTTTATTTTTCCCGTATGAGAATCTTCCATTTTTCTTAATGCGTGAATATTTGTTCCGTCAGCATTTCCGAATATTTCAGGCTCCAAAGCGTCACCCTTAAGTTTTAAAGTTCCCCGAACATCGCCGGATATACCGTATTTTTTTATTAAATTAATCTCTTTGCAAAGCCCGTAGGGAAGAGCGTTAACAATATCTTCCGCTCTTGAATTTGCAATATCTGCATTTAAATCCAATTGGGGTTTGTCAGACATATAATCGTAAATCATACCCGAAACTTTGACATTAAGAGTTTTTCCTGCAAACAAAAACTGTTCAATGTTTAAAGTATTTTTACCTGTATTTAGTTTAACAAGCAGATTATTTTTACCTTTCAGAACGAATTGTTTTTCGTAAATTCCTTTGTTCAAAGCAATATTATCAGTTTCTGCTTTAATTTCGATACTTTTTTTCCCGTTTAAAGTTACCGGATTAAAGTTTAAATTTAAAAAACCCTCAGCATAATCAATATACGGTATCATTTTAAGATAAGGTTCAAGTTGTTTAAGATTAATATCCTTAATAAATCCCTCTATTGAATACCTTTCAAATTTATGCTTTTTATTTTTCAGCAGGTCACTTACAAAATCCAGATTAAATTCCGCACATTTTTCACCGGAATTTATGACACCGGAGGTTACAATTTCCGAAAACCCGTTTTTAACAGGTTGTATTTTTATGTCATTACCAAGGACGGAAATATTCTTTTTTGTATATTTGTCATCTAAAGTTATGTTATAATCTTTTATTTGAATATCTGAAGAACCAAAAAACGGCTTAAAATCAGATTTTGAATCCAAATCAAAGCGAAGAACATCTCCTAATCCAAAAACTTTTTTATCGTATCTTACGGCATTAACAAATAAAAGTTTTGCCCGTAATTCTTTAATTGCAATTTGTCTGAAAATAAGCTTTAATGGCTGAATTTTTACGGTTACATCATCTGCACTTAAAAAATTTTTGTTATAAATATCCTTAAAATCAATCCTGTCCGCGTTAATTTTTACTGAAAAATCCCAATAAGTTTTCAGGGACGGATTAATAATTTTTGCATTTATATTTGCTTTTTCTTTGATTAAACTTTCAATTTCCGCATTTCTGGATGATATATTTAAAATTTCAGGGAGAGCAAACACATAAAACATTTGCAGTCCGAAAAAAATCAGTGCGGCAATCCCTGCCGGTATTAACAATTTGTTTTTATTTATCATATTTATAATATTTATTATTAATTCATTTTTAGACATTATATGCTTTTATTTTCAAAATATCAAAATGTTACGGATAAGTTGCAATTTATATTTTTATATGCGAAAATACGGTTGATAATATCTAAAGGAGTATTCCGTATTACTAAATCGGAATAAGGATATGGTTAATACAGATAATTATAAAAATCAATTTAGCAATTTTATACATTCTGAAAAATTCATTAATACTTCTATATTAGTGTTATTTGCGCTTGTTTTTACGCTGCTTTTGTCATCAAAACACTTCTTTTTCAGAAGTATCATTGATGAAAACAATATTGCGAGAAGAGATGTTTATTCCGAAAAGCATATTGAAGTTATTGACACATATAAAACAGAGCAGAGAAAAAAAGAATTGGCACAAAAACTCGACCCTGTCTTAAGGCCTGCGGAAGATTCTTTTATAATCAATGATTTTGACAATTTAATAAGTTCTATGGAACAAATAAAGTTCAGCGATTTGTCATTCAATGAAAAAATGGCAAGATTGGTTACTTTATTTACATTAACCGACGCAGACCAGGAAAATTTTCTTGCGTCAACCTTTCTGAGTTCTGATGAACAGGCCAATAATATTCTTTTTACAAGAGCAAAACATACATTAAAAAAAGTTCTTTCATCTGGTATTAATTCTAATGATATATATGAAAACAAGATAAGCCGCATTATCGCAATCAATATTGAGCCTGAATATACAAGAAGTCAGGCAAGAATGATTTCGGCACTTTTAGAGCAAATTCTGATACCCAACATGGTATTGGACGAAGTTGCAACAGAAATAGCAAAAAAGAACATTATGGATTCGGTTGTTCCAAAAAGAGTCGTTTTTGACAAAGGGGACAAAATCATTTCCAAAGGTGAAAGAGTTACAAAAGTAAAAAGAGATGCTCTTTTAAAAGCCGGTTACAGCATTATCCAGATAAATACAAAAGGTGTTTTCGGAATATTTGCGCTGTTTTTGATTTGTATTTTTGCAATGTATAATTACTTAAAGCTTTTTGAAAAGCAGTTTTTGAACAGAAAACATATACTGGTTATGCTGACATTATCACTGCTGCTTACATTTATTGCGGTGATTATTCCTCCAAATTGGTCAATTTATCTGCTGCCGATACCCGCCTTTGTGATAATGATGTCTATTTTTACAAATCCAAGAACAGCATTTCTGATAACCGTCATTTTAACGGTTATGATATCTTCTTCGTTATGGCTTTCAACAAATAAGATATCTATTTTTACAATTGTTGTTTTGTTTACAACATTTTTCACCTCAAAAATTGACTTTACGAAGAGATTTCAATTGATAAAAGTCGGCGTTAAAATTTCTTTGGTAATGTTATTATGTATTTTTTCTTTATATTTCTTAGAGCTTTGCCTAACCGATTCCTCGACAAAATGGTTTATTCCCGACATTATATTCGGTGTTTTAAACTGCTTGTTCAGCGGAATTATTGCACTCGGAATGCTCCCTGTTATGGAAAGCATTTCAGGAATTATAACACCATACGGATTATCCGAACTCGGAGATGCAAATCAGCCGTTATTAAAACGGTTGCAATTTGAAGCCCCCGGAACATTTTCCCATTCAATGATGGTTGCCACCCTCGCAGAAACAGCAGCTCTTGCAATTGGCGCAAATGCACCTCTTACCAGAGTAGGTGCTTTATATCATGATATCGGTAAATTAAAACGTCCTTTGTTTTTTATTGAAAATCAACATTATTTCGGGGCAGAAAACCCTCATTGCAAATTAAATCCGCGTTTAAGCAAAATGGTGATACTTTCGCACGTGAAAGACGGTCTTGAGCTTGCAAATTCAAAGGAATATCTTCTCCCTGAAGCAATACAGGATTTTATAGTTCAACACCACGGGACAACGCTTGTATCATATTTTTATACACAGGCAATAAAACAAGAGGGTGCCGATAATGTTGTTAAAGAACAATTCAGATACCCGGGGCCCAAACCTCAGACTAAAGAAACTGCAATTGTTATGATTGCCGATACTGTTGAATCCGCATCAAGGACGTTAAAAGAGTACTCGCAGGAAGAGCTTGAAACTCTTATAAATAAACTGATTATAGACAAATTAAATGACGGTCAATTATCTGAAGCTCCGTTAACTTTGCACGATTTAAAAATAATAGCGGAAACACTCGGCAAATCTTTAAAAGCTGCACATCACCAGAGAATAAAATACCACGACAATATTATTGATGAGTTGGAAAACCGTTCAAAACATAAAGCGGAAATACAAAATAAGATTTTACCCGAAAATTTGAAACCAAACAACAATGAAAGTTAATATTTTTGTCGAAAACACATATAGTGAATTTGAACTTGATGAAGTAAAATTTCATGATGATACTAAAAAAATGTTTAATTTTGCTGTTTCTTTGGAAGAAATAAAAGAAAAATACTGTTTAAAGGGCAGAAAATTCAAAACATTGGTATTTGATATCGTTTTGTGTAATGACGAAGAAATTCACAGAATAAACAGGGAATACAGAAATATTGACAGACCGACCGATGTTATAACTTTTGCAATATTTTCGGATTCACCGGAAGAGGAAAAATTCATTTTTGACGGCGAAATTAATCTCGGAGAAATAATTATTTCTCTTGATACCATAAAAAGGCAGGCAGAAGAAAACAAAACAACAACCGAAGATGAATTAAGATTAATTACGGCTCACGGCATTTTGCATTTATTGGGTTTTGACCATTTAACGGAATGTGATTATAATTTTGTTGTAAAGACTCAAAACAAGGTTAAAGAGATATTAAATGTCTAAATATTCCGAAACAAATTTTTTTAAAAGTTTTGGCTATGCCATTAGGGGATTAAAACTCGCTGTCAAATCCCAAAAAAATTTCAGGCGGCAGCTTTGCACGGCTATTTTAGCAATTATTTCAGCAATTTTATTAAAATTTTCACTGACAGAATTTTGTATAATTGTTATTGTTACAGGAATGGTACTGTTCGGAGAGCTTTTCAACTCGGTAGTGGAATTCACTCTTGATGCAGCTTATAAAAACAATTATTCAAAACTCGTTGAAATGGCAAAAGATATGGCGGCAGGTTCTGTCTGTATTGTATCGACCTGCGCATTGATTGTCGGAGGAATATTATACATAAATAAATTAATTACATTATTTTAGGAGATATAATGAGAATTTTGGATTTTTCAATCGGAACCGATATTGAAAAAATTTCGCGTTTTGCAAAGTATTCAAATCCCTCAGATGAATTTTTGAAAAGAATTTATACAAAAAATGAAATAACGTACTGTTTCAGCCGTAAAAATCCGGAACAGCACTTAGCGGTAAGATTTAGCGCAAAAGAAGCGGTATATAAAGCACTTTCTTCTATGGGTACTGATGATATACATTATTCCGATATAGAAATAAAATCCGACGAAAGAGGTGTTCCTTTTGTAAATCTTTTGACCGAAAAATACGATAATTTAATTTTCAGATTAAGCTTATCCCACGGAAACGGCAATTCAATAGCAAGTGTTATTGTTATGAAAGTCGATAAATAAATAACGACTTTGTGATAGAATTTTCTCAGGAGAAATTCTATGCATATACTATTAATAATATCAGTTATATTAGTCGCTGTATCTTCCTTTTTAATATCAGCTTGTGCGGAAAGTAAAAAATTTCTTATAAACAGCTGCTATTTTTGGGGAATACTTTTTGCACAGGTGGTTTTGGGCTTTGAAATATTATCGGTTCCGAAAATTGTCACCCCCGCCAATTTTCTCATATACAATATTATTGTTTTCGTAATATCTTTAATCTTTTTTTATAAAAAAAGACCAAGTATTCTTCTTTTAGAAGATTTAAAAAAGGACATTTCAAAAATAAAAGCGGTATTACTTCGGGATAACTGGCTGAAAGCCTGTTTCATTGCTTTTTGTATCTTTTTGACAGGCACAATAATCTATATCATTATTATGCCCGTTCACGATGAAGATGCTTTTGGATATCATCTTGCAAGAATTCCCTTTTGGATAGCAAATCAATCAATCAATCACTTTTTCATAACAGATATAAGAGCGGTAATAATGCCTATTAATTCTGAAATTATTTATTCATGGGCATATTTATTCATAAAAAGCGATATTTTTGTCAGAATTTTTTCTTTATGTTCTTACATACTTTTTATATTGGCTTTAAGAGGATTGTTTTCAGAACTTAAAATTCCGACAAAAGTATTTTTGTGGGTTGCATTTATAATGACCTCCATGCCCGGAATAATGTTTTCAATTTCGGGAGCCGAATCGAACATTGCAGTCGCAGCTCTGATTTTTGCATCTGTTTATTTATTCCTGTATGCGGTAAAAAGGAACAAAATATTACCGATATTTTTTGCCTCACTTTTATATGCTCTGGCCATCGGAACAAAAACCCCCGCACTTCTGGCAGCCGTTTCTGTTTTATTTATTGCGTCGGTAATTTCCTTTATATACAAAAAAAAGGATTTTTATAAACCTGTTTTGATTTGCGGAGGATTTTTAATCATAAATTTTGTACTTTTCGCAAGTTACAATTATGTGTTAAACTACATTGATTTCGGAAATCCGGTTTCTTCGATATATGCAAAAGAAAATCACGCTTTTTATGGCGGATTTAAAGCGTTTATTGCAAATATAATCAGATATACCGTTGATATGTTAGATTTTGCACAGTTTCCGCAAAATACTCAAATCTGGAGAATTGAAAATGCACTTACAAAAGTCGTGATTGCATTGCTGGGAATTGACCCTGATGCAGGAGTATTAATCAATGAAAAAACAATAATAAAGTTTGGGCATAATTTTGAAAATGTTATAGGTGCAGGTGTTTTAGGAATTATTTTATTTATTCCGTCAGTATTTTATTGTTTTAAAAACAAAAATAAAACCTCTGCCAGAACCAAAATTATCAATGCTTTCGGAGCAGGCTTCCTGATTAATTTCATTATCCTTTCGTTTAGTTTGGGATATATGATTTTCAGCACAAGGTTTTTAATCTTTTTTATAATGCTTGCCATCCCTTCTTTGGTAAAAATGATAAATTTTAAGAAGCATAAGATTATTAAGATTTTAACAGGAACTATTGTCATATATTCATTAACTCTGTATTACTATTTCTACGAACACAGATTCACGCCATATCTGGCTTATATATATTATAAACACCCCGGAATACAAAATTTCAAAAAACATATAAGAAAAGCCAATATTGACTGGTGGGATTATTCTCAATCCGCAAAACTGGTTGATTTACTAAACAAAGATAATAACTCCAATGTTCTGATATTTTTATCAAGCGGAGCAAATATTTATCTTCTTGTAACCGAACAGGGAAAATACAAGGCTGATTTTATGTCATTAGAAACAGCAGAAGAAGATAAAATTGACTGGGATAAATATGATTATATTGTTGTTCCTTTACGTCAGCTGGTAAGTAACGTTCAGGCCCCCGATAAATACAGAAAAGTTGTAAAAACCACCTTAATTAACGGAAATTATATCTTCGATTATCCTCCCGATTTATTTGCAAATTGTTATTATTTAGACAGGGCGCAGGATATGTTTAACTGGGTTGATGCACCAAATGAAAGGATATCAAAAGCAGTTTGTTATCATAAAAAAGATATTTTTGAAAAACACGGCTTTAAATTTATGGAAAAGTCGGATAACTATGAAGGGGTTCCCGAAGGAAATCTCTATGTATACAAAAAAATAAAATAATCTATGCAAGACCTGTTTTTACTGATATAATCACTTTATGAGCAGGAAAACAATAACAGTAAACAGAAAAGCTTTTCATGATTTTCATATTTTTGACAAATTTACGGCAGGAATTGTTCTTACCGGAACAGAAATAAAATCCGTAAGAAAAGGTTCCGTAAATTTAAAAGACAGTTTTGCAAAAATTGAAGATGGTGAAGTTTGGCTTTACGGCTGTCATATAAGTCCCTATGAACAAGGCAACAGATATAATCACGACCCCGAAAGAAAAAGAAAACTTCTTTTAAACAAAAAAGAAATTGAAAAAATGATTGGAAAAATAAAAAAAGAGGGCTATGCAATAATTCCAACCGAATTGTTTTTAAGTGATTGCGGATTTGCAAAACTCGAAATTGCCTTGTCAAAAGGTAAAAAGTTATACGATAAACGTGAAGACTTAACAAAGAAAAGCCAAAACAGAGATATTCAAAGAGCAATTAAAAACCGCTAATCAACAATTTTTCCGTCAAATAAATCAATTATCATTCTTGCCGTATCTGAAACATCCGCATAAATATCACCTGTTTTCACGGATTTTTCTTCTGAGTTTGTTTCCTCAGTTTTTTTAATATCAACTGTATTCTCTTCAACTGACTTTTTTGCAATACCACTATTTGTTGTATTGTTTTTATCAACAGGATATTGTTCCGTTAAATCTTTAATTTCGTTTTGTTGTCTTATTTCATTTGCTTTTTTTTTTGACAAATCAGAAAAGTTTTTTACTATTTTAATCTCAATGTCAGAAACGCCAAAATACGAAAGAGCAGCATTTCTCAGAGGAATTCTTTTAGACTCGTCCTCCGCTTGTTTAACAGCCATTTCATTGGCAAAAGAAATTACCATTCTTTCTTTTGTTATTTCAACGGGAGAAGCAAGATTTGAGAAGAACATACCCGCAGGAGCTTTTTCTCTGACAACTGCTTTGATAATATTTTCCCAATCGTTCCCGTTGTTATACATTTGGGGTTTATTTTCTTTTTGGATTTCATTGTTTTTTGATGAATTTTTAGCAGGAACAATCGTTTCTTCCTCAACAAATTCTGGAATTTCATCTTCCTGAAATTTTTTAACACTATTTTCGGGTTTTATTACTGGAGTTTGAATAATTTTACCGTTATTCACTCCCTCAAGTTTTTCTTCCAGCAAAGAAACTCTTTCCGTCAGTTGTGCAATTGTCGGAATTTTGGGAGTTCCGGCAAGTTCTATGAGGCATAATTCGGCGCGCATATACTTGTTGTTTGATTCTTTGAGTTTTGAAAAATGATAGGTAATTCTGTCTATATAATAAATTATTGTTTGTACATCGAATTTTTCAGCCTGTCCGGATATTTTGCCAAAAATTTCTTCATTAATTTTTGTTGAGGAAAGAACAAAATTTTTATCGGCACAGGATTTTAAAATTAATATATCCCTGAAATACTGAATTAATGCGGTTAAAATTCTTGAGGGTTCATTTCCTCTGTCATGAATTGAATTCAGTATCTGCAAAACCTGACTGCAATCCGCTTTCAATATATTTTCAGCAATTTCAAAAACCGAATCATAAGAAATTTGTCCCAAAATTTCGTTAACATCTTCAACAGTTATATTTTTATCCTGACCGAGAACACTTAACTGGTCTAAAAGAGCAACAGCATCTCTCATTCCGCCTGCCGCATTTTTTGCAATCGCAAGAAGTGCGTTACCGTCAATTTTTATTTTCTCTGACTTAGCAATAAATTCAAGTCTTTTAACAATATCAGCCGTTGTGATTCTTCTGAAATCATATCTCTGACATCTTGATACAATCGTTTCCAAAACTTTATGAGATTCAGTTGTTGCAAGAATGAAAATGACATTTTCGGGAGGCTCTTCAAGGGTTTTTAACAACGTATTTGAAGCCTCTGTCGTAAGCATGTGAACTTCGTCTATGATATAGATTTTATATTTTCCGTGAAGAGGCGCATATTGAACTTTTTCAAGAATATTTCTTGCATCCTCTACGGAGCGGTTACTTGCAGCGTCTATTTCTATAACATCAACAGGGTTTGAATTAATTACATCAAGACATCCGGCACATTTACCGCATGGTTTGACGGTAGGACCGTTTTCACAATTTAGGGACTTTGCAAAAATTCTTGCAGAAGAGGTCTTTCCCGTTCCTCTCGGACCGCAGAACAAATAAGCATGCATTATTCTGCCGGTTTCTATCGCATTGGATAATGCTTTAACGGTACTTTCCTGCCCCGTAATATCTGCAAAAACCATCGGACGATATTTTGTATATAAAGGTACGTATTTATTACTCAATAATTTGCCCCTGAATTTATATAGTGTTACTATCGGTATTATAAACAAAAAGGAAGAAAAAATCAGAATTATGAACTTAATTAAACCCAAAAAGTTACAAAAAGGCGATACAATAGGTCTTATATCAATTTCGGGAAATATTAAAGAACCTCAAAATATAGAAAGAGCAAAAAAGTATTTTGAGAACAGGGGATTTAATGTCGTTATTTCCGAAAATACATATAAAAAATTCAGATACCATGCCGGAGATGATGAAGAAAGAGCAAATACTTTCAACCAATTTATAAAAAACAAAGATATTGACGCAATAATCTGTACAAGAGGCGGTTACGGAGTTTTAAGAATTATAGACAAAATTGATTATAAAGCTGTGTCGGAAAATCCCAAAATAATCTGCGGATATTCCGATATTACCGTTCTTCTTTTAATGCTGCTTAAAAAATCTAATATTATAACCTTCCACGGTGCAATGGCAAATGGTGATTTCGGGAAAGAAAAAATATCAGAAATTACAGAAAATTCTTTTTTTGAAACACTTTCCGGCAGAGTGCCGCTTATTTTCAAAACCTTGAACGGGCCGGTTTATGAGGGAGAAGCAAAAGGTATTTTATGGGGTGGAAACCTTGCTACAATAACATCTATGGCGGGTCTTGACTTTATCCCCGATGAAAAATTTGTATTTTTTACAGAAGATATAGGAGAACCCGACTACAAAATCGACAGAATGTTCACTCAGCTTTTTAATATAAAAAAATTCAGAGATAATGTTCAGGGATTAGTAATAGGTGAATTTACGGAATCTGACAGACAACAATATACAACCGGTATAATAAAAGAATATGCACAAAAATACAAACTGCCATGCTCAGACGGTTTTTATATTTCTCACGGAAAAGATAAATACACACTTCCTGTCGGCTGTAACTGTATATTCAATACGGATGACAAATCTGTAAAAATAATCGGCTCTCCTTTTGCCGATTAAAAAACTAAAAATAAAAAGGGCGGTTAAACCCGCCCAAAATTATGGTAAGTGTATGAATAAGAATTTTTTGTTATTCTCTATGAGAATATTTTGAATGATTTTTCAATGTTTTTATCAATTACTTTTTTAACTGAGTCATACTCGGTTTCAATAGCTTTGTGTTTTGTCTGAATTTGTTGCAATTCCAAATCCAGTTGTTTATCCTGATTGGAAAGAACCAAAGCCTGTGCTTCATAAGTAGCCTGTGCTTCATCATCATCGCTTGTATCCAGACTGTCATATATTGTAGCTACTGATGCGTATGAAATATCTTTATATTTATTTTCGCTGTCAGAACTCATTAATTGCTGAATGAACAAACTGCCGTTTCTTAAAGCATCCTGGAAAAAGCTGTTGTTACCCAAAAGAGAACCGTAATTGTAATTGCAATTTTTTGCTTTAAATTCTTCAAAACTACATTTTACCTGGCTGGTTTGAGTTAAACGGTCATAAAATTTCTTTGCGTCTGCTTCGTTTCTTACAACGTATTTTCCGGAAGCATCTGTTACAAGATATGTTCCTGTCATTTCACCATTATCGGTTGTCAATCCCGCATAAGATAAATCTTCTTTTATTGCAACACCGGAATTACCACCTGTATATACTGCCAATTCCAACTTTCTGTTAGACATTGCTTTTGAATACTTTTGTGCCAGCTCCTGAGTTCTCATACCCAAATTGAGCTTTCTTTGGTTAATCATTTGGGCTCTGTACTCTAAATCACTTTTCTGAGCTGTTAAAAGTAACATTCTTGCTTGTGATGATGCTAAACCCATAACTTACTCCTTTTTTTCACTTACCTTATATCCCATGTATCGGCAAGCTTTTCGGGAACTTTAATTTTTAATTTCTAAATGTTACAACTTCGTTACATTTATATTTTCAAATACCACTTTTCCTTTTATATATTGCTGTTTCATGGTTTTTACGAATTTTAAAAACCGCCTTTGTGAATTAACAAAAAGGCGGTTTATTTTTTAATTTTAATTTAAATTTTATTATATTTCTTCTTCTGTTTTTAGTTTTCTCATCATTAATTTTTCGAGTACTTCATGGGGTTTTATTTCGGTATAGACAGCTTCGTATATTGCGTGGGAAACAGGAGTTTCTATTCCGAGTTTTTCAGACAAAGCACAAATGGCTTTGGAGGTTTTGACACCCTCTGCAACCGAACCGAGTTCATTCAAAATATCACCAATTTTTTTACCTTTACCGAGCATTGAACCCACTGTATAATTACGGCTTAAAGGACTTGAGCATGTTGCAATCAAATCTCCCATGCCCGAAAGACCGTAGAGTGTCTGAGGTTTTGCACCGAGAGCGACACTGACTCTAACAATTTCAGCCATGCCGCGTGTTAGGAGAGAACCTCTGCAATTATCTCCCAATCCCATTGAATCTGCAAAACCCGAAGCGATTGCAATTACATTTTTAAGGCTTCCGCCGAGTTCAACACCGATTACATCAGAGTTTGTATACAATCTGAATTTTCCTGCTACCGTAAGATATTTTTGAGCTTTCAGAGAAAGTTCTTCATCTTCGCATGCCACGGAAGCAGCTGTCGGCAATCCCGCAAGAACCTCTTTTGCAAGTGTCGGACCGGAAAGAATAACGGGTTTAATATGAGGCAGTTCTTCTTTTATAACTTCTGACATTCTCATCAGCGATGGCAGTTCAAGACCTTTTGAAGTATTAACAAGAATTTGGTCTTTTCTTATGGGAACTTGTGCCAATTGTCTTGAAACATCTCTGATACCCGAAGTGGAAATAACCATCAAAATCACATCCGCATCATGTACTGCTTCATGCAAATCACTTGTTATTTCCGTATGTTTGGCAAGTTCAACCGTTACGGGAACAGTTGTTCTTTTTTCGTTTATTAACTCGTCGGAAAGATTTTCACTTCTTCCCCAGACACAAACTCTGTCAAAATTCGGTGTCATCAATTTTGCAAGTGTTAAACCCCAGCAACCGGGTCCGAGTACGGTAAGTTTCATCATTTCCTGCTTTCTTTATCCGAATACTTTTTTTACTTCTTCTCTGTCATCAAAATGAATTGTTTTATCTTTTAAAATCTGGTAATCTTCATGCCCTTTACCCGCAATCAAAACGATATCATCGGGTTTAGCTATTTTTTTCAGCATCTCGATTGCCTTGCCCCTGTCAGGTTCTACAAAGACTCTGTTCGGATTTACTGTTTGAATACCCGTCATAATGTCTGATATAATCAATCCGGGGTCCTCACTTCTGGGATTATCGGAAGTTACGACTATGATATCCGCTTTTTCGTCGGCAATTTTTCCCATTTTTGGACGTTTAGTCGCATCTCTGTCACCACCGCAGCCAAAAAGACAAATTAATCTTGATTTATCATTCTTGAGTTCTTTTGCGGCTTTAAGTACATTATCAAGTCCGTCGGGAGTATGTGCATAATCAACAATTACAAGGGGTGATTTATGAACAGCCTCAAATCTTCCCGCAACTCCGTGAGTTTCTTCAAGAACTTTTTTTATTGTTTCAGTATCTATTCCCGAACATTTTGAAACGGCAATTGCTGCCAATGTATTGTATACACTGAACATTCCGTTAAGATGAAGCGTTAATTCCGTCTTTTTACCGCCGATATTCAAAGTATATTTTGAACCCTGAAGAGAAAATTCAATATCTTCAGCCATAACATCAGCTTTGTTTTTTATACCGTAAGTAATAATTTTTACACCGTTCGGAACAACCGAAATAAATCTTTCGGCATATTCATCATCTTTGTTTATTACTGCAACAGAACCTTTTTTAAGACCTCTGAAAAGAATTGCCTTTGCTTCAAAATAATTATTCATCGTTATGTGATAATCGAGATGGTCTTGAGTAAGGTTTGTCAAAACAGCAATGTTAAAATCAGTTCCGCCTACTCTGTTTTGTTCAAGGGAATGAGAACTGACTTCTGCCGCAATATTTTTAACTCCGTCATTTACAGCTTTGCGCAATAAAGATTGAAACTCCGGAGCCTGAGGAGTCGTATGTTTTGCTTCCGCATAAGGATTATCACTCGAAAATTTAAAACCCAAAGTTCCGATTAATCCGCATTTTTGCCCCGATGCTTCAAAAATTTTCTGAATTAGGTGTGTTACCGTAGTTTTTCCGTTTGTTCCCGTAACACCAATCATATTAATTTCTTTTGAAGGATAATTATAAAATGCTGCTGCAAGCTCGGCAATTTGATGTCTGGTTGACGGAACAATTATCTGAGGAACATTTATATCAAGCTTTCTTTCCGTCATAAGGGCAGCTGCACCGTTATCAACAGCCATTTGCGCATAGTCATGCCCGTCAGAATTTTCTCCCGTCAGACAAACAAAAATATCACCTTTTTTTGTCGTTTTTGAATTGTATGAAATTCCCGTTATTTCAGCTTGGGAAAAATTTTCTTCTTTTGCATTGTTTATCTGTTTGATTATTTCGCTTAATAACATTTATTATTCCTCTTTTAATTTGATTTTTTTGTTTTCTTTTTTATTTTTGACGGCTGTTGTCTGACAGCTTTTGAACTCTTTTTTACTTCTTTTTCCGGTTTTTTGTTATTGTCTTTGGCAAAATACTTCTTCAAATCATTTTGCCAGTTATTTTGTTTCTGCTTTTTCGGAATTAACTTTGATTTCATAAAGCCTTTCTGGTTATCCTGATTTTCTTTTTCCAAATCAGGTAAAGGTCTTGTTACGGGAATAAATCCCGAACCAGGATGTTTATCGGATTTCAGATTCATTATCCTTGCAACCTGCTTTGCAACTGCCGCCCAAACAGGAACCGCAACCGTCGAACCCCATATTTCCCAGCCTTTTGCAGAGTCAATAACCACGTATATCAAAACTTGCGGGTCTGAGGCGGGCAAATAACCGATAGCCGACGTATACAATTTATCCGTATAACCCCTGCCACCCTCTATTGTTTTTCTTGATGTACCGGTTTTTGAAGCTACCTGATATTCTGAAAGATTTACGGCGGTTTTTGACTGAGAAGTGCTTTTTGTTAAAAACTCCGTAACCAAACGTGCCTTTTCAGGGTCCATTACACGTACCTTTTTAACATGTTTTGGAAGCTCTTCCTCTGAATATTTAACTACATGAGGCGTTACTTTCAAACCGTCATTTGCAATTGCAGACACGGCAGATGCCATTTGAATTGCCGTAACGGATGCACCGTAACCGTAGCCCATGGAAGCATGTCTTGAAACATCCCATGTTTCGGGTTTGGGGAGCAGTCCCGAAGATTCTCCGGGGAGGTCAATTCCTGTCTTTTGTCCTATTCCGAAGTTATAAAGGACATTGTAAAATTCTTTCGGTGTCATTAAAAGCGCAACTCTCAAACTGCCGACATTACTTGAATGCAGGAACAAATATTCCATATTAATCATTCCCGGATTCGGTGTTCTGTGATAATCGTAGTTTGAAATTGTCCAGCCGCCTATTTCAACTTTACCTGTATCGTTTATCCGTGTATCCCGATGAACTTTACCGGTCTGCACGGCAGATGCAACGGTCAGAATTTTAAAAGTAGAACCCGGAGGATAAACATCAGATAATGACCAGTTTTTTATCTGCTCGTAACTTGCTTTTGCAAAATTATTGGGATTGTAGTTCGGATATACGGCATATCCCAATATTTCCCCGTTATTCGGATTCATTACGATAACAGTTCCTCTCAATGCACCTTTTTCATTTATCATTTTTAAAAGTTCTGTTTCACAGACGTGCTGAATAGCTGAATCTATTGTCAAAGCAACTGTTTTTCCGACTGTCGGAGCGGTTATTTTGTCGGCATCAGTACCAAAATCGTATATAACATCTCCGCCTCTCGTCATTTCCATTGTTATTTCTTTGTCAACCGACTCGAGCACCTTTTTCATCGTAAATTCAACGCCTGCCGCAACATCAGCATCGGGATTGTAATAACCCAAAATGTGTGCAGCCATTGTTTCCTGCGGATAAACACGGCAGTTCTTTTTATCCATGCTTATTTCACGAAGTCCCAATTTTTTAATATCTTCGTATGTTTCTCTTGATACACCTTTTTTCAGAGGAACAATATTTCCTTTTGCATTCATTTTTGAGATAAGCTCGGATTTACTCATTTTAAGATGACTGCTCAATCTTTCGGCAAGCTCTTCAGGTGTGTGATCCTGATAAGTTTTGTGCAGATAAACATTATAAGATAATTGGTCCGAAGCCAGTTTCATCCCGTTTCTGTCAAGAATTGAACCCCTCATTATAAACTTTTTGGAAGTTCTTTGGAGTTTTGCCTTATTTTTATAGTGCTTTATATCTATAACCTGAATACAGAACATGTATACGGAAAGACATACCGCCAAAAGCGTAAACAGAATTTTTAGCCAAAAAAGTCTTTTATTAAATTGTTGTTGTCTGTCTTTAGACATTTTATTTTTCCCTAAAAATCCCTTTTATCCTTAAAACAATACCATTTGAATAATAGCACACCGGATTTGATAGGAAAAAATTTTAATCAAACTTAATTATTGAAAAAATTTTTAAAATCCTAACGACCACCTGTAATAATTTTTTACGGCTGTTTTTCGTTTTTGTTTTTTTACGGGCTGAGGAGCTATATAGTCAATTTCAAGCGTCTGTTTGGCTGTGTCAAGCTGATTTGTCCTTTTTACAAGCTCTTCAACCTTGTTGTAGGACATCATATTATCAAGTTTATTCTGTAATTCAACGTTTTCATTTCTTATACGCATTGTTTCAGCACCGAGCTTAGTCAATTTAACTTCTGCCAAAACCGTAATATAATAACTGATAAACATAACTATCATTATTACTGCAAGAAGCCAGCACAACGATTTATTTATGGCTGACAGAGTATGTGGTTTTTCTTTTTTATCCGATTCCGTTTTCACTGATTATCCCTATATAACTTGTGCATATCTTAGTTTTGCAGAACGTGACGGCGGGTTGATTTTTATTTCCTCTTCCTTTGCACATATTGGCTTTTTTGTAAGTATTTTCAATCTTCCGCCCGTTTTTTCCGAGTTTTCCCTGAAAAAGTTCTTTACAATTCTGTCCTCGGCAGAATGAAATGTTACTGCTGAAATTATAGCACCTTGTTCCAAAACGGGCAGAATATTTTCAAGAGAATTTTTTATATTTTCCAATTCTTTGTTAACTTCTATCCTCACAGCCTGAAAAACCCTCGTTGCGGGGTGAATTTTCGATTTTATTCTCGGAGTTGCTTCCAGAATAATATTAACAAGCTCTAATGTTGTTTTAACAGGCGTTTTTCTTCTCTTTTCAACAATAGTTTTTGCTATCCTTTTGGAAAATCTTTCTTCGCCGTATTCACTGAATATTCTTACCAAATCACATTCTTTATAAGAATTTACAACATCGTAAGCTGAAAAGTCAGAAGATTTATCAAATCTCATATCCAAAAGGGCATCTTTCTGAAATGAAAAACCTCTGTTTTCATCCGTCAGTTGATGATAAGAAGCACCAAAATCATAGACTATTCCGCCGTCAATCTTTTCTATGTTTAATTCAGCTAAATATTTCTTAATATTTACATGACTGTCTTTTATTATTGTTAAATTTTTGTAATTTTTTAACTTCTCTGAAGTAAAAGATATTGCTTCATCATCAACATCAAATGCTAATAATTTTCCGTTTACTCCTATCTTTTCAAGAATTAAAGACGAATAACCGCCACCACCCAGTGTTGCATCAACATAAACTTTTCCCGCAGTACAATTCAGTGCTTCGGTTGCCTCTTTTGCCATAACGGGAAAATGTTTAAATTCTGTCATATTATTCTATCTCGGCAAGTTTTTCAAGCTTAAGCTTTTGGTCGTGTGTAACGAGCAAATCTATCAGTTCGTCCAAATCGCCGTCAATAACAGTCCAGACATTAAGATTGTGATTTATCCTGTGGTCGGTTAATCTGCCCTGCGGAAAATTATAGGTTCTTATTCTTTCGGAGCGGTCGCCCGTACCAACCTGAGAACGTCTTAAATCCGTGATTTCCTGCATTTGTTTCTGGCGTTCCAAATCGTACAGTTTTGCTTTCAGAATTTGCATTGCTCTTTCTTTGTTTTGAAGCTGTGAACGCTCTTCTGTACAGAAAATCATTATTCCCGTAGGTTTGTGATAAAGCCTTGCTGCTGTTTCTACTTTATTAACGTTTTGACCGCCTGCGCCACCGGAACGAGCCGTTGACATTTCAATATCTTCAGGTCTTATTTCAACTTCAACATCATCTACTTCGGGCATTACGGCAACCGTTGCAGTTGAAGTATGAACACGTCCCTGTGATTCTGTTTCAGGAACTCTCTGCACTCTGTGAACACCCGATTCATATTTCAAGCGGCTGTAAATACTGTCTCCTTTAACTGAAATAATAACTTCCGACACACCACCCATTTCAGATTCGGTTTTTGAGAGAATTTCAGTTTTCCAACCCATTTTATCGGCATATCTCATATACATTCTCATTAAGTCACCGGCAAAAATATTTGCTTCATCTCCGCCTGCCGAGCCTCTGATTTCAAGCATAATATCCTTATCATCCATCGGGTCGCGGGGAAGAAGAAGTATTTTCATTTTTTCCGAATATTCGGCAATTTTTTGTTCATTGCTTTCTATTTCAGATTTTAAAAATTCTCTCATGGATTCATCCTGTTCACCATGAAGAAGCTCGTTAGCTTCTTTTACGGCTTTATCAGCTTCTTTCCATTTGTTAAAAAGTTCAACTGTAGATTCCATGGACTTTCTTTGTTTTGATAAATCCCGAAACTTGTTATAATCCTGAATAATCTCAGGCTTGCTGAGAATTTCACCCAATTCAATATATTTTTCCTCAATCTTGAGAATTTTATCCAGCATTTCTTCCATTGTTAATTATCCTTTTGTTGTTTTCGTCCGCAGGATTTATCTTCATCGCAAAATCCCAGTTTTTCACATTTCGGAACAAGATACTCTTTAAGCCACGGTTCACTTTTTATAACTTCGTCACACATCATTTTTATTAATGTTCTTATTTCATATTGCGCTCTGGTGCATAATCTGAGATTTGCAATATGAATTAACTCTCTTAAATTCATACTGACAACCATTGAAGTAGACGTCGCATTAGGAAGAACAAATCTTGCATCTTCGGCAGGAATACCAGCATTCGTTAATTCAAGATAAAAATCGGAAATTTTATTCATAAATTGTTTATATTTTTCGCAAATTTCAGAATTTTTTTCAATAGTCGGAGGTATTACAAAATCAAATTGTTCCTTTTCTTTGACGTATCTTTGCGATTTTTGGGAGAAAGAAACATGACGGTGTCTGACGAGTTGATGTGAACAGGCCCTGGAAATTCCGCTGATTGCAAAAGACACCTGTATATGTTCAATTGTACTGTAATGTCCCGACGAAATAACTTTTCTTATTAAATTTAAAGCCTTTTCATCATCTCTGGCATTGTCGGAATTGTAAATTTCCTCCGGAGAAAATGCCGAATAGCAGGTTCTGCAGGCAGTATAAACTGTTCTGAGCATATTGTCAGGTTTTGAAATCAAAGAAACTTCAGGTTTTTTTATGTGTTCTTCCATTTATACCTCTTTATACACAAATACCCGCCTTTTGCGGGTACTCATATTGTTGTCCCGAAAGACAACCGAAATTTGTTTTAGTTGTTCTTTTGATAACGTTTTTTAAATCTTTCAACACGACCTTCCGTGTCAACAATTTTTTGGTTTCCGGTATAAAAAGGATGGCAGTTGTTACAAATTTCAACCGTTATATTTTCCAAAACGGAACCTGTTTCAATTTCATTACCGCAAACACATTTTACAACTGTTTTTTTATATTCGGGATGAATATCTTTCTTCATATTTTTATCCTCTGTATTATATATTTATGACTTCCTGTAAATTATAATCACCTAAAAAATTAATATCAAGTAAAATTATTTATATTTTTAATAAAAGTAGTGTTAAAAATTTTTAAAATGTGGTAATATTTTTAGATAGATACAGATAATTTTAATTTTTCGGAGTTACAATGGTCGTTTTTTCCAAAAAGAAAGCAATGAGTTTAGCCGAAGTTTTAGTTTCTTTGGCTGTTGTCGGTGTTTTGGCAATTATTCTCATACCTTTGATGTTAAAATCAACAACAAACAAAGAAAAGTTTTTGTATAAAAAAGCAATTAACTCTATGCAAAATGCAATTTCAGCAGTAATGAGCGAATATGAAGCTGTTAATGCAGCAAACTTTTTACCCGAGTTAAGCCAAAACGAAGATATAAGAGCTCAAATTGCATCAAAGCTTTATGCCAGAGGTACTGTAAGAACAGGTGATGGTGCAGGTTCTGCTTCAAACCCCGATTTTACTGCCGGCGATGGAATGACTTGGTGGAATATTCCTCAGAAATGGACTCCGGGGGACAGTTATATAGATGTTAACGTAGATGTAAACGGTGATAACGGAAAAAATATCTCCTCGGATGATGCTTCTCCGACAGACAAACCCGACCAGTTGAAAATCCGTATTATGAAAGACGGTCGTGTTGTCGTTCCCGAAATCGGTTCTGACGGAAATGACTGGACATTTGAAATGGATTACTTAATGTCGCAAAGCGCAAACAAATAGTTAAAATAAATCATCAGCGAAAAACCCGGCTTAAAAATTTAAGCCCGGGTTTTTATTATTTTGGTACAAAAGAGCTTTTTGTACAAAATGTTTCTTTCTTGTTATTATTAAATATTTATGGTATTATCCGATAAAAATTGTGTTATTTTTATTAGAAAGGAAACACGCCAAATGGAATTAGAAAAACGCGCAGATATTGGTATCATTGGAGGAACAGGATTTTATTCTTTCTTCGACGGTCAGGAAGTTACCGAATTAACAATGGAAACTCCATACGGAAGTCCCAGTGATATAATAACAATAGGTAAAATTGGTCAGCACAAAGTTGCATTCATACCAAGACACGGTCTTGACCACAGATTTTTGCCCCACACAGTTAATTACAGAGCAAATGTTTGGGCATTAAAGTCGTTAGGCTGTGAGAGAGTTATTTCTCCCTGTGCGGCAGGAAGTTTCCAAAAACATATAGAACCGGGGTCTTTTGTTGTCCCTGACCAGTTTGTTGACTGGACAGACGGACGTAAAAATACTTTCTTTGAAGGTCCTATTTGTATTCACCCGAGTGCAGCAGACCCTTATTGTCCTGAACTCCGTAAATTAGCTATTGAAGCAGCTCACAAACACGGTATTAAAGTCCATGAAACGGGTACTGTTGTTACAATTAACGGTCCGAGATTTTGTACCAAGGCTGAATCTCAATTCTTTACAAGACAAGGTTGGGAAGTAGCAAGTATGACTCAATTCCCTGAAGTTCATCTGGTAAGAGAAATGGATATGTGTCCTGTTACAATCGCTTTAATCACTGACCACGACTGCGGTTTGGAAGGTGACGTTGAACCGGTAACTCACCAGCAGGTTTGTAAGATATTTAACCAAAATATTGATAACCTTAAGAAAATGCTTATTACTCTTATTGAAAGCATTCCTTCCGAAAGAGCAAACTGCAACTGTATGAACACAACTAAAACGTCATAGTTAAAGTTTTTATTTATTTTCCGCTGCCTTAAAGGCAGCGGATTTTTAAGGGGAAGATTATTGTGGGACAAGTTTTATACATCAGTATTTATTATTTATTCAATATATTGATTTTCATTTTGATTGTGAGAATTCTTTTATCATGGTTTCCGAACATCAATTGGAACAATCAGCCCGCAAAATTCATCAGAAACATTGCTGACCCGCTTTTAGAGCCTTGCCGAAGAATTATCCCGCCCATATACGGTTTAGACTTCTCGCCAATTGTCACCTTTTTTATTTTAGGAGCTGTTTGCAATATATTACTCGGTTTAATCAAATCCTTTTTATTTTAATGTTCTAAGGTGCGGTTAAAACCCAGATAAATTTCCGGCAAAATTTGGCAAATATTGCAGCTGAATATCCGAATATTATATCATAAATGATTTTAATTAAGCTTTCAAAAAGAAGCCAGTCTGTGATATAACCAAAATCTTCGTGCTTAATCAGAGAAACAAACAACATATAAACAAATCCGAGGATATGAATTGTTAAAACGCTGTAAACCGTTGCAAAAAACATACTTTTGAACGGTTTGCTTTTATCCGTAAATCCGGTCATAACAATAACTGCCGGAATAAAAGCCAAAATATATCCGAATGTTTGATTTAAAGCATACTCAAATCCGCCGCCCAAACCGAAAACAGGCAGAATAGCCAAACCGATAACAATATATAAGAATACCGAAGTCAAACTGCAAACCGTTCCGAGGAGAATTGCCGTAAAAAGGATTACCGGAACCTGCGGCACATAGAAATATGCCTTTAACTGAAAAACAGAGGACGCATCGGGAAAAAATTCAGGATGCATAAATGCTTCAAAAATTTGCAGGCAATTAATTAATTTGACCCTTGTAAAAGTGGCAACAATAAGAATTATTGTACAAAACGCAATTAGTGTAAGTATTCCTACCAGTCTTAAAGGGGAATATATTATTTTTTTCTCATTTTTTATTTGATTTTCCGAACTCATTTTACGCTTTCTTCGTATTCTTTTTTTATTTTTTGATAATTTGATTTAAATTTATCATACCATATGTTTTCGGTAAACATTATTAAGGCATTTTCATCATTATCCTGATAATATTTTTTTCTCATACCTATTGTTGAGAAGCCGAATTTCCGATATAAAGAAACTGCGGCGACATTGCCCTCTCTCACTTCAAGGGTAATGTATTTAATCATCAGTTTATAACATTCTTCAATTAAGTTTATCATTAAAACAGTTGCAATTTTTTGCTCCCTGTACTCCGGCAAAACTTCTATCGTCACGAGATGAGCTTCTTCAAAAAGCTGCCAGAAACCGTAATGACCGATTATTTTATTATCGGAATTTACAGCGCATCTGTAATGGGCAAGCTGATTTGACAGTTCTTTCTCATAATCCTGTTTTGACCAGTGATGATTTGGATAAATCTGCTCCTCGATATTATATATCTCATCAAGGTCATCTGTTGTTGCATTTTTGATTTGAATATTCATTGTAAGTCGATTGTATCACGGTATTAAAATAAGGCATAATTTTTGTAAAAAATTTTACATGTACTGAAAAATATTCTATTCTGTTTGTGTTAAGAGTATTTGGATATTTATCGGAATGAAAAAGACACTTTTTTTTATATCTTTTATATCAGTTATTTTTGGTATCAGTTCTGCAGAGCTTCAGGCTGCCGATTTGGGCAGGCAGTTAATACTTGCCGAACCGTCAAATATACTTGCTACTCCCGATAAAAAGACAAAGTCTGCACAATCTGCCGAAAACAAGAAAGAAACGGTTATTAAAACAGAAAACAAAACGGAAAAAACCGATATAAAAAACGAAAGCAAACAAGCCGAATATACCGTTTCACAAAAACTTTCCAAAAGACAAAAGAAGCAAATGAAAAAGCTTCAGAAAAAAGAAGAAAAATTAAAACAACTTGAACAAAAAAGACTTGAAAAAGAATACTTTGAAAAAATAGACCATGAAATCAAAATGGCAAAAATTCAGGCAAAAAGGGATAAAATAAACGAAAAAGCACTTGCCAAGCAAAAGAAAAAAGAAGAAAAACTAAAAAAGAAAGAAGATTTAAAAAATCTCAAAGAATATGCTTTTGAACAAAAAGTTCAGGATATAACAGAAAAAGAAAAACTTTTGACCCTCCAAAAATCATTAACTGCCGAACCGTGGAAAAATGATAAAAATACCATTGATATATATGAGCAACAAAAACCTCTAAAAGAAGAACCCGTCAAAGAAAAAGAAAAACTTGAAGATATAACAAAATCAATTCTTAAAGTCAAAGAACCTGAAATAAGCAGCAAAAAAGAAAAAGAAAAAGAAAAAGAAAAAGAAAAAATAAAAGTAACAGAAACAGAAATAACAAAAGCTGACGATACCGAACTTTTTGATGATTTCAACAAGCTTTCAAAATCAGACTGCAAAAAGATTTTAAAAATTAACGGAATTAAAATCGACAAGAAATCTTTACTTGCCGAAGCGGAAAGAAACAACACTCAAAATGTTGCATATTTACTAAAAACAGGTATAAAAGCTGATGTAGGAGCAGAAAGCGAAACAACGCCGCTTATATGGGCTTGTTACAATGAAAACATGCAAATGATTAAACTGTTAATTAAATACGGAGCAAACGTCAACTGGTCTAATAAAGATGGTTTTTCGCCCCTTATGGCAGCCGTTGAAAAGAGTAACACTGAAATCGTCAAATATTTACTTCAACAAAGAGCAAAAGTAAATGTTTCTACATACGCAGACAAAACAACACCTCTGCACATTGCGGCATACAACGGAAATAAAGATTGTATGGAATTGCTTGTAGTTGCGGGAGCAAACGTGAACGCAAAAAATGCAAACGGAATAACACCTTTGACAACCGCAATAATGTACGGCAACAACAGTGCCGTCGAATACTTAAAATCACAAGGCGCAAATACAGGCGGCAGCGAAAACGGAGATGAAATTGTTCTGGGTGTTATATCAAACGGAAATACCTCAAATATAAAAGCACTTATTGAATCAGGAGCAAACATAAATCTTGCAGACAACAACGGAAAAACACTTCTCCACACCACTGTTATGAACAAAGATTTTGAAAATACCGAATTACTCATAAAAAATGGTGCAGAAGTGAATGCCAAAATGAAAGACAAAGTTGATACAAATCTGACGCCTCTTCACCTTGCCGTTATTACAAACGATTTAAAAACCGTGAAAATACTTTTACAAAACGGTGCTTCCAAAGAAGCAAAAGACGGAAATCTCGGTGTCACACCTCTTCACCTTGCAGTTTTATTGCATAATAACGAAACAGCAAAAACTCTGATTAAAGACGGAGCCGACGTCAATGCAGTTACAAACAAAGGTGTTACCCCCGCAGATATTGCACTTGCCGTAAAAGACAAAGAAATTTTGTCCGAATTAATATCACTTGGCGGACTCTTCGGAAAAGAAACGGGAATTAAATTTGTAAAATACGGATGTTCGGTTGTTTACAATGAAGAAAAAGATTTGTACTCCATAAATTTGGAAGAGGCATTAAAAGCTCTTGAAAAATATGAAGCCGACACACAGGAAATGGCTCCTTACAAAAAATATATGGACAGAACTCATAAATTCAGAACGGAAAGAAAAGAGTTTGCTGCCGATAAACACGCATTCAATATTTACCCTCTTTTATACGGAAGAATTTAATGAAAGAAAGTGCTTACATACACATTCCTTTTTGCCGTCAAAAGTGTAAATACTGCTCCTTTGTGTCTTTTACAAAGCAGGGATACACTGAAGATTATATAAATGCTCTTTTGTCGGAAATCAAAGAAAGATACAATAAAGAGAAACTAAAAACTCTTTATTTCGGCGGCGGAACACCATCTCTTCTAAAGCCCGCCTGTTTGGAAAAAATTTTTCAGCAGTTCAGTTTTGCCGAAAATCCAGAAATAACAATCGAGGTAAATCCCGAATTTTTAACGGAAACATATTTAAAAGATATTTTTAAACTGGGGATAAACCGAATAAGCATAGGGGTTCAGTCTTTTAACGAAAAAATATTAAACTTAATCGGGCGAAAACATACCGTTTCGGATGCTTTAAATGCCGTAAAATACGCAAAATCTGCAGGTTTTTCAAATATCAGCATTGATTTAATATACGGACTTCCCGAACAAACGCCCAAAGACTTTGAAAAGACCCTAAATACAGCCGTTTCTCTTGACGTCACCCACATTTCTTCTTACGGACTGAAAATTGATGAGGGTTCTTATTTTTACAAAAACAAACCAAAAAATCTTCCTGACAGCGATATGCAGGCTGACATGTATTTAAAAATGACTGAAATTTTGGAACAAAACGGTTTCAAACACTATGAAATAAGTAATTTTGCCAAAAATGGATTTTATTCGGAACACAATATGAATTACTGGAACGCAAAAGAATACTACGGTTTTGGATGTGCTTCCTGCGGATATGAGAATAAAATCAGATATTCCCACGAAAATACAATTGAAAAATACATAAAAAATCCTCTGTTTTTAATAAAAGAAACTCCGCAAACAGAACAGGAAATGCTGGAAGAGTACATTTTTCTCGGTTTAAGAAAGAAAGAGGGCATAAATATTCCATACATTAAAAACCGTTTTAAAAAAGACTTTTATTCACAATACGGAAATATTCTGAATAAATATTCGGAATATTTTGAGAAAAACGGCGAAAATATAAACCTGACCGACAACGGATTTTTAATCAGCAACATTATATTGTCGGAATTTATAGAAACGTGATATCATAAAATCATGATAGATACTCATGCGCATATAGATTTTGAAAATTACGAAAGCAGATTTGATGATTTCATCAGAGAAATTTTGTCCGCCGGAGTTGAAAAGGTAATGATTCCGGGGGTTGTACCGCAGGATTTTCCGAAAATTATCAAACTGATTGAAAAATACGACTGTCTGTATGCGGCGGCGGGTATTCACCCCTCGGAACTCAAACGGGTGGAAGCAGGCTGGGAACAAAAGGTTGAGGAATTTGCTTCTCATCCGAAAGTTATTGCAATAGGTGAAATCGGACTTGATTATTACTGGGATAAAGATGAAGAAAACCATAATCTTCAAAAAGAAGTGTTAAGAAAACAAGTTAAAATGGCTCTTGAAAGAGATTTGCCGATTTCCATTCACGACAGGGAAGCTCACGGAGATACTTTTGACATTTTATCAGATATGATTCACGGAGAAATTCCCGTAATTATGCACTGTTTTTCAGGCTCTCCCGAATTTGCGGAAAGATGTATAAAACAAGGCTGGTATTTAGCTTTCGGGGGCGTTTTGACTTTCAAAAACGCAAAAAAAACGAGAGAAGTCGTCAAACGCATACCAATGGATAAAATTCTTTTAGAAACGGATTCTCCGTACCTTACCCCCGTTCCTCACAGAGGAGAAGAAAATTCACCCGCTTATGTCAGATTTGTTGCGGAAGAAATAGCAAGATTAAAAGAAATTTCTTTTGAAGAAGTTGATAAAATTACGACTGAAAATGCCATAAAAGTATTGAAATTCGGTGAAAAATGAAAGAAAGATTAGACAAAATTTTATTTGACCTCGGTTACTTTGAAACAAAAAGCAGGGCTCAGGCTGCAATTATGGCGGGAAACATTAAAATTAACGGTAAAAGGATAACAAAATCGGGGTTTCAAATTGAATATAACGACGGTATTGAAATTGAAGTAGCCTCAATGCCTTATGTTTCAAGGGGCGGTTACAAACTTGCAAAGGCATTTCAGGTTTTTGATGTTTCGGTAAAAGACAGAATCTGTCTTGATGCAGGCGCTTCAACGGGCGGATTTACCGACTGCATGCTCCAAAACGGCGCAAAAAAAGTCTACTCAGTTGATGTCGGCTACGGTCAGATTGCATGGAAACTAAGAACCGATTCAAGAGTAAAAGTTATCGAAAGAATTAATATAAAAAAATGTTTTGATTACGATATTTATTCGCCTGAGGATGAACGTCCCGATTTTTGTGCGGCAGATCTGTCTTTTATTTCTCTTAAAAAAGTTTTAAAAAATATTTTAACTCTTATGAAACCCGAAAACATTGATATTGTTACACTTATCAAACCACAGTTTGAAGCGGGAAGAGAAGAAGTAGGCAAAAACGGTGTCGTAAAAGATAAAAATATCCATATAAAAGTTGTAAATGAAATAATAAATTTTGCGGAAGAAATCGGGTTAAATGCAGTTAATTTTACGGTTTCACCCATAAAAGGCCCTGCGGGGAACATTGAATATCTTGTGCATTTTTCCGACAACGAAACAAAAAAACAGAATTTCGATATTGAAAAAACCGTTTTAAACGCAGAATTTGAAGAATAAATAATAAAAAATTATTTCCTTACATATAACGCACGCTAAAATTACTCGGTTTTAATAATCTATGGCATTTTCACGGATAACTTTACAGGCACAGTCGTGACCATTACTGTTTGGGCAAGTTCCCGTATCACAACCTGCCGGATATAACCCGTTATTTTTTACTACAAAGGCAAATAAATCTTTACTGAATATTTATGAAATATTTCTAAATTTTAGTTATTCGGAACTTTTTTAAAAATTTTTTACCGGCTGGACTACTTTGTTTCACTCGCAACGACATTAAGTCATTTAAGTATTTTTTATTTTTTACAAACAGCATTTATTTGGTACAAAAATTGAGCCTTACTGTTCACTTTTTCATAACGAGTAATTATTTTTTTCCCACAAGAGCATACTGAATCATTTCCTGTGTCGTTTTGCCACCACTGACTGGAGGTATTTGGACGCAACCACCTCCTGTAGTTAAATATAAATTATTTTCAGCATTCATTTTAATCTGAAAACCAAACAAATCTTTTCCCGGAGCATTAGGACCTTTTTGCCCGTTTATATCAACCAAAAACAAAGGATATTCATTCTTGGAGAAGGGAATAATTATTTGACCGTCTGACAAAACATAAGTGATATTCGTATTATTTATATAATCTTCAGAATATCCCCAGCAAGAGGAAGAGGGATAATATTGCTTATAGACAGGAACACAACCCTCTGATAATGAATTATTGTTGCAAATTTTTTGAGTTTGCAAATTTTTTGCAAGCTTAGAATAAAACGAATAACAATCGTTTTGCGTCGGAGCACCAGAACCATCTTTATAATAGCATCGCACATAACCGTAAAAATCATTCATATTTGTTTTATATATTGCTTGAGTAATTGTTGAATAAGCCTTTTTGAATTGGGATTTCAATTCTTCATCTTTGTATTTATTTATAACTGGCGGAATTGTTAATGCAGCGACAACCCCGATAATTACGAGTGTTATCAGCACCTCTGCGAGCGTAAAGCCGTATTTGAATATTTTTAATTTGTGCAGACAATTTTCCATGTTCTTAGTATAACATATTTTAAAAAAAGAAACTGGCGCACCACCGCTTCTATTATATTCTATTAGAGAGCCTATGGCTATTGATTTTTGGTGTCAATATGCTTTTGTAAATTTTTATTACATATTAATATTTTTGCAATATTTCGTAATATTAGAATATATCTTACAGTCATTACATAACAAAAAGTCAGGCATAACCGTAGCTTATGCACCGAAATTAAATAAAAATAAATAATAAACTTTTTATATGATTATTTATTTTCTGTTTAATCATACTATATATTTAATCATTAATAACCGATATTTTTGATTAATGAAAGTGTAAAAGTGTGAGAATAAAAAATATAATTATAGCGTTAGCTCTGCCGTTATTTTTGCAGGCATCCGCATTTGCGGGCAATTTTAACGAATATTTTTTCGATTTGAAAATGCAGGGTTATTCTTTTGATAATGACGGTCTGTCTGAGGCTATCATCAAAAAAAACCAGGAAGCAATCGACCTTTTCAGAAAAGCAGGCATTGATTTTACACAAACGGACAAAGAGGGGTATACAGCGCTTGAAAGAGCAAAAATGACAAAAGATGTTGAAACTCTTGCTTTTGTGAAAGATGTCGTTTCTTTTTCAAAACGGAAAAAACTGTTTCTCACAGCAAACACAAAACCTGATACACCAAAAGCCGCTGAAAATACAGACGATTTATTTTCTCTGGTTAAGTCAAATAATATTGAAGAATTAAAGAAGAAAGCAAAAAACGACAAAGACCTGAATACTTTATCACCCGAGGGTCTTACGCCGCTTCATTATGCTGTATTTGACGATAATTACGAAGTCGTTAAAATTCTTCTTGAAGCAGGTGCAAATGCAAATATAAAAACATCTGACGGTTTGACGGCTCTTGATATAGCGGTTTTAAACATACAAAAAGAAACGGCTAAAATCATTCTGGATTTTAACGGCGGAATGAGTTCTTCTTTGGCGGAAGAGCTGGAGGAATTCGGCTGTAAATCGTTTTACAACAACGATTATGATGTATATAACGCAGATTATGAAGATATATTCAAAGCAATGACACAGATTAAAGAAACTTTAGACAACGAAATGAAAGAATAATTTTAATCTTTTATTTTGATGAATTTTTGGTGTATATTATTATACAAGCAGACATTTCAAGACAGCAATCATGATAACCATAGTCAAAAACGTATTAGAAAAATACATAAAACTTTCACCGGAAACCACAATTGTAGTGGGATTTTCCGGTGGCTGGGACTCTATGTGTCTGCTTCATATAATAAAAAAATTGTCTGACGAATACGGTTTTAATTTAGTTGCTGCACACCTTAATCATGCCTGGAGAGGTGAAGAATCTGATGATGAAGAGGCTAATGCACAAAGATTTTGTGCCGAATTTGACATAAAATTCCGCGCGGAAAGGCTTGACGACGATGTAAAGCAAACCGAAGCAGTCGCTCACGATTTGAGATATGATTTCTTTAAAAGAACTGTCGAATATAACCATGCTGATGCTTTGCTAACTGCTCACACGAAAACAGATAATGCTGAAACTGTTCTTTACAGAATTGCAAAAGGAACGGGGTTAAATGGACTTGAGGGAATAAAAGAGTTCCGTAAAATGGATGATATGAATATCATTCGCCCGCTTTTAAATGTTTCGAGAAGTGAAATTGAAGCCTATTGTATGGATAACGAGCTTTATCCGAATAATGATTCAAGCAATTTCAATACAAGGTATGCAAGAAACAATATAAGACACAACATTATGCCACGGCTTCGCGAAATAAATCCGAATGTCGAAAACTCTCTTATTAACCTTGCAGAAATCGCCTCGGGAAATAACAAAATTATTGATGAGTTAATGAACAACCTTGAAACCCAGATTTCTTTGGGGGAAAAATGGCTTACACAAAACTTTTTAAGATTAAATTCTCATATAAGAAAGCATTTTGTATACAATCTTCTCATAAAAAATAAAATAGAGCCGAGTTTTCAAAAAGTTCAGGAGGTTATGAATTTTATTGCCGAAAACTACATTTCAAAATCAGGAAAAACTCTCTCTTTAACCTCAAATTTAAGTCTTTTTACTTCCCACAGATACACATATATCTTGAATGAAGAAAACTTTGAAAAATCAATGAAAGAAATTGAAATTAACGGTTCGGGAGTATATAATTTTGAAAACGACAGTTCGTTGATTATTGAAGATTACAACAAACCTATTGCGTTTTTCCCGAAAAAATCCGCAAAATTTATATTTGCAAATTTGTCTGATATAAAAATGCCTTTGGTCTTAAGGACAAGAAGAAACGGAGATATAATTCAGCCTCTCGGCATGCAGGGAAAAATGAAGCTTAAAAAATATTTTATAAACAAAAGTATTCCGAGTTTCCAAAGGGACAAAATATTGTTATTATGTTCGGGACAGGAAGTTTTATGGGCAGCAGGCGTCGGAATGAGTGAAAAACTCAGAGTGACGGATAAACCCACACACAGATTAGAAGTTAATATGGAGATATAATTATGGTAAACATTGATTTTCTTGATATGCCGGATAGAGATATCGGAGAATTGCAGGTTCTTTTTTCAGCAGACGATATAGACAAAAGAACACAAGAATTAGCAGAAATGATTGACGAAGAATTTCCTCAGGATGAGCCTTTGTACGTAATCAGCGTACTTAAAGGTTCTATACTGTTTTGCTGCGACTTAATCAAAAAAATGAATACGCCTGTTCAGCTTGAATTTATAAAAGTATCAAGTTACGGAAACGAATTTAAGTCAACAGGAAATGTTACTGTTATAGATTCAAAAATTCCTAATCTGAATGACCAGAATGTTTTAATTGTTGATGATATTTGTGATACGGGACATACAGCAAAGAAGCTGCTTGACACTTTCAACAATGATTACAACATCAAAAAGATTAAATTTGTAACTTTAATAAACAAAAAATGCAACAGAGTTGTTGATGTCGAACCTGATTTCTTCGGTTTTGATGTTGATGATAAATTTTTGGTAGGTTACGGCTTGGATTATATAGGATTTTACAGAAACCTTCCTTATGTCGGCTGGTTTCCGAACTAATAAAAATAAAAACCATACAAAACAAAAGGTACTTTTTAAAGTACCTTTTTTGTTTATATACCTGAACCTTTCATGCCAATGCCTTTGAGTTTTTTTTCAATTCTTCTGTACCAGTGAACTCTTCTTTTGAAGAGATATCTGTAACCCTCAAAGTTACCGACGGATAAATCGTGAAGTTGGTTATCACATAGCTGAGTAAATATCTCCTGACATTTAGCCGTAAATTCGTGTCTTTTTATTGTTTTTGCTTCTTCTGTTTCAACAATTATCGGTTTTCCGACTTCAACAATGACTTCGGGAGAATCTTCTCTTAAAAAAGCATAATTAACAGCGATTGGAACAAGATTAATTCCGCCGTATTTTAAAGCAACATTCTGGGCAATATAAGTCATACCTGTCTGGAACTCAAACGGTCTGAAATTCGGGGGTTTGATAATTCCCTGTGGGAAAATCCATAAACCGTTTTCTTTGTGCGTTCCCAAATCATCAACGGCATATTTTAATGAAATCATTGCATCCTGAGGAGATAATTTATTTACAGGAAAAGCTCCCGCTTTTGAAAGAAGGGGGAAACGATTCATTTCTTCCACCATTTCTCTCACAGTGGTTTTGAAAACTCTGCGCATCATATTGTAACCGACAATACCGTCCCACCAGTTGGAATGTGGCGCAAAAAATATACTTGCATAGTTTTTATTTCTTTCATCAAAATAATGTTCATTTTTGATAATCATTGCATGAAATCTGTGTTCAATCATTTTGAAAAAGAAAAAATCGGCAACTCTTTCCCAGAACGGCGTATTAGTTGCCGGTCTGAACTTCTCTTTTCTGTTTCTGAGTTTTGTCGGAGGAACAGTGTTATACAGAGTTTCTAATTCATTTGCCATAAATATCCCTTGATATCTAAACGCTTATTTGATTTTATCACATAAATAAACTATTCAATCAACTCTTTAACCGAAATTGAAAGAATTTTTGAATTATCTTTCAGTTTATCAAAAACATATTCAACAACGTTTTTACAGCATAACTGGAGTTTTAAAGTGATTTTTGTCTGATTTTTTTCAATACCCGCATCTTTCTTGCTCATTTCGAGAATTTCGGGAAACATTTGAGTAAGTTCCGAAGTTAAATCATGATAATCATCGTCGGCACATATAACAGATATTTTTACATCTCTGTTATTTTTTTGTGTCTGTGGAATACACTGTTTTTCAAAAATTCTTATTAAAGTCAGAGTTGCAACGGAGAACACCGTGCAAAGCACAGCGATATCAAATCTGCCGCAGCCGCATGCCATTCCGACACTTGCAGTTACCCACAAAGTTGCTGCCGTAGTTAATCCAAAGACACTTGTCCCATGCCTTAAAACCGTACCACCGCCGATAAAACCTATACCTGTAAGTATCTGCGCCGCAACACGCGCTGGGTCACCCATGGGATATACACTTAAAGCATTTGAAAATCCGTATAATGACAATATCGTAAAAAGACATGAACCGATACAAACAAGGATATTTGTCCTCAGACCTGCCGATTTGTTTGTCATTTCACGTTCCATACCGATAATAAATCCTAATATGACCGCAAGAATAATTCTTTCCAGAAAATCAGCATCTGTTAATATCAGAGATGAAAAGAAATTTGACAATTCTACCTCACTTTACTTTTTGGGTCGACAATATCCCTAATTGTATCACCAATTACGTTAAAAGATAAAACAGCAACAAAAATTAAAAATCCGGGAGCAAGAAGCCATGGTCTTGAAGTAATGTTTACAAACTCCTGTGCCTCTTTTAACATGTTTCCCCAGCTTGCATCAGGCTGCTGAATACCCAGTCCCAAAAAACTCAGACCCGATTCGGAAAGAATATATGACGGAACACTTAAAGTCATTGCAACAATAACATAACTCATAGTCTGAGGCAAAATATGTTTTATAATTATTCTCATTTTAGAAGCACCTGAAGCCTCGGCAGCAGTAACAAATTCAGCTTCTTTTATTGAAAGCACCATGCCTCTTATAACCCTCGCAAATGAAGCCCAGCCGATTAAAGCAAGTATTACCACTATTAGTGCAAACCGCTGAACACTCGTCATTCCCGCCGGAAGAATTGATGCAAGGATAATCAGAAGATAAAATGACGGAATTGACATTATTGCTTCTGCAAATCTCATCATCAGAAAATCAATTTTACCGCCGAAATATCCCGATATACCGCCGTATAAAAGACCTATCGGGAAACATATAAAAAGAGCCAAAAAACCAACCGTTAAAGAAATTTGTCCGCCGAAAAGAAGCCTCGAAAAATTGTCACGCCCGTTTATGTCTGTTCCCAGAAGATATAATTTTCCGCCGTTTTCAGCCTGTATAAAATGCCTGTCAAACGGAATTATTCCGAAAAGTTTGTATTTGTAACCTTTAGCAAAATATTTTACCGGATATTTTACGCTTCTGTCCTCAGTATATTTGATTTTAAAAGAATTTTCGTCAAAAGAGCGTACATAATTGTAAGTATACGGTTTGCACAATTTTCCGTTTTCGTTAATCACGTATATTTTCGACGGCGGAGCATAAGAAAGCCGTCTGTCTGACATATCTTTTGAATACGGCGAGATAAAATTTGCCGAAAATACGCATACATACAAAAGTACAAGCACACAAAACGCTGCTCTCGAGAACTTATCACCCATCAACTGTTTAAAAACACCCTGTTCGTTTGACATATTACGATGCCTCAACTCTCGGGTCGGTTATTTTCAAAAGAATATCCGCAAGCAAATTTCCCGCAATAAGCATAATCGTTCCAATCATCAAAGAAGCCATGACAAGATTTATATCGGATTTCATGACTGCTTCGAGGATAAGTCTGCCAAGTCCGGGATACTGAAAGACAAATTCCGTCAGCGCCGCACCGCTCAGTAACGAAGCAAACTCAAATCCCAACAATGTTATAAGAGGGTTTACGGCATTTCTTAATGCATGTTTATAAATTACCGTTGTTTCACTCAAACCTTTTGCCCTTGCATATTTGACATAATCAGCTTCCAAAACATCAAGAAGATTTCCCCTCATTTGTCTTTGAAGTCCGGAAAGAGAAATAGTAATAAGTACCAGGGACGGTAAAAACAGATGTTTGATTATATCAAAAACTTTTTCAATCAGAGTCATTGACGAAAAATTGTAACTTGTCAGACCGCCCGTCGGAAACCAGCCTGTTTTAACCGCAAAAATGAGCATTAAAAGGGCAAAGAAAAACGACGGTATCGCCATTCCTATGCCTGACAACACTGTCAGCATACGGTCTATCGGCTTTCCCTTATTTAATGCGGCAATTATACCAAGCGGAATGCCTATCATCCACGTAAAAAATATTACTGTCGTCGTAAGCAGCAGCGTATTCGGTATTCTTTCGCCCAGTTTTTTGGAAACCTTTTCTCCGGTTGTACAAATTCCCATATTCCCGCGGGCAAAATTTTTCAGCCAGTACCAGTATTGAACGGCTATCGGCTTGTCAAGTCCGAGTCTTACTTTTTCAGCTTCAAGAGTTTCCTTTGAAATAGACGGATTTAACCTCAATTCTCCGAGCGGGTCAACAGGACAAAGCCTTATCAGAAAAAATCCTATTACTGACACTATCAGTATCAAAGGAATTGTTTGTATAAATCTTTTTAGTATATATATCAGTAAGTTCATATTTTTAGTTTTCTTTTAAAAATTGTTCTATGTGTTCAAATGCCCAGTCAGTTTTGTCATGGCTTCCGTTTTCTTCAATTACTAACTTTGTCTGCGGGTTTTGATTATGCAGTTCTACAGCCTGATTATAATCAATTTTTTCATCATTTTTTGCGTGAATTATCAAAACAGGAACTTTTATTTTGGCTATTTTCTCTCTGTTATCAAATTTTTGCAAAAAATCTGAAGACTGAATAAGCCACATAAGAAAATCTTTTATTATATGAATATGAAAGACTTTTATGTATCTTTTGAAAACGGATTCTGCAGCAGTCTTAATATCAAGAATTCCGCTTTCTATTATAATACTTCTTACATTGTATTTTAATGCGGTTTGAAATGCAACGGCAGAACCTAATGACCGCCCCCAAAGGATTATATCTTTTTCTTCAGTCCCCTTTTTCAGCAAAAATTCAACGGCTGTTTCGGCATCAGTATAAATACCCCGTTCCGACGGTCTGCCCGCACTTCTGTAATGCCCCCTGTACGATAAAAACAATGCTCCGTATCCGAGTTTCTTTAAAAATAAAAATGTATCCTGCCATTTTGTAATATTTTCTGACTGTCCGTGAAAGAATATTACGGTCGGTTTTCCCTCTTCGGGGGCAAAATATACGGCATATAGCCTTACCATATCTTTCGTAAAAAGCCTCACCTGCTCGGCAGACTGTTTTACTTCTTTTCTTATATAAGAAACCTTGTAAACTCTCGGTGAAAAGAAAACAAAATTTTCCGCCTTAATTTTGAAATAACGGAAAAATCTGTTGTCAGACGGTAAAATTTTGTGCCATAACAGTACAAAAATCTTAAATGCCGTGAACAAATACCATATTAAAAGCTGAAAAAACTTACGCATAATAACCTTACAATCAATTATAACTTATATCTTCTTTATTTGTTTTGTTGTTAAGTATTTTTAACAAAAAGAAAAAACATTGACTTTGTTAAAATGTTCATTAAATAAAAAATATCGGAATTAAGTCGGGAGAAGAATAAAATGGATATTTCAAAATCAATAGGCATCAACACCTACATACTGAAAAATATACAAACGAAAAAAACAGTAAAAGAAGAAAAAACAGAAGTAACTGAGGAAAAAACAACCGAAAAAACGCAAATAATACAAAAACAAATACCCGCAAACGATGTGCTTACCTTTATGGCAAACCAGAGCATGTGTATGAAGCCCGACTTTGTTAACACCATAAATGTTGCAAAATTTGCGGACGAAGAACAATATTCAAGGATAGGGAACATGATGAGAGAGTTTGAGGCGAGTGTGGAAAACGGACTGAAAACCTTTGACGGAGAGTTCCCGAATGCAAAAATCTCCCAAAAGTTCAAACTTTATACAGTTTTGAACTCTTTAGAGAGAGCCGGCATTTAAAATTATCTTTTCTCTCCTGACAATGTGATTTTCAACCGCAGAAGTTCTGCGGTTTTTGTTTTGCGGATTGATAAAACCTCTCTCAAAACTTATTATTGAAACACTAATGTAAATATTTCATGTTGTTATGTTTGATAATATAACCCGAACAGCCCCAACCCCAACTTGTTTTAGTACAGGAGTTCTGTTCATGAGGATACACATTATTAGCATCCATAAGATAAACAAAAATATCTTTTCCGACAGTATTTGGTTTTTTATCACCATTTGTATCATAAAGAAAAACCGCACAGACATTTGGAATCGGATGTGTCTGATTAGAGCATCTTCCGCCCTGTGTTGAAAACATCATAACACTTCCGTCAGCCAAAACAAATTTATAGTAATCAGCTCTGGTATTAAAATTTACACTGTAAAGACTACCGTTTAAACCATAGACACCATTACTCTGATAACAACTTTCATCCGAACCGCAATCTTTAGCAATTGAGAAATGTGGTTTCAGATAACTCCAAAATTGTGCGGCAGTTTCGGCAGTCAAATCCTGACCGTAATTCCAACACTCAATCGAACCGTTTTGAGCCTCGGCAAGTTTTTTTGCCTGAGCTACTGTGCTGAGTCCTTTTTTAACCTTTGCAACAGTCGAGCTTTCGACATAGGTATTTATCACGGCAGATATTGTCAAAGAAGCAACAACTCCTACAATGACGAGTGTTATCAGAACTTCCGCAAGGGTAAAACCGTTTTTAAATATTCCAAATTTGTGAATAAACTTTTCCATTTTTTGAGTATAACATATTTTAAAAATAAAAAAAGCATGGATTTTCTCTATTACATTCTATTAGAATGGCTTACGGATATTGTGTTTTGGTGTAAAATCCGAACTTAATCAATTGTCATTCCGAGTCCGTAAGGACTTGGAAATTCAGCCTTTTAATAATAGAACCCTCAGGCATATACCGACATACACACCGTTTCGGTAAAAAAGAATTACACCATAGTTTTTTCATAACAAGCAATTATTTTTTTCCGCCAAAAGCATATTGTATCATCGCTGATGTTGTTCTTCCGCCACCATATGTAGGATAAGGGGCAACAAGACATTGGGCAGAGTTGGTATACAACTGTCCCTTATCTCTTTGCATTGCAAATTCAAATAAATCTTTTCCAAGAGCATTTGGTGGCTTTTTTCCGTTAATATCAATCAAGAAGCGCGATTGCCAACCATTACCAAAAGTAATAATTATTTGTCCGTTCGGTAAAACATAAACATAATCGTCGTTTTCAATTCCATTCGGCGCTAATGGCTCGCACCCGCCTTTTTGATGATTATGATAGTATGTCGGAACACACCCCTCTGCTTTTGCATTTCCCCTGCATATTTTTTGAACATGAAGATTTTTTGCCAAAGCATCAAAAAAGGCTCTGCAATCAGTCCAATCTTGCCTGAGTTGAGTATCATAAGAAGAATAACATCTTGCATATCCGTAAAAATCATTCATTTCTATTTTGTATATTGCCTGTGTAATTGTTGAATAAGCCTTTCTGAATTGGGATTTTAATTCCTCATCTTTGTATTTATTTATTGCCGTCGGTATAGTCAAAGCAGCAACAACACCTATAATTACTAGTGTTATCAGAACTTCCGCAAGTGTGAAGCCGAATTTATATATTTTAGAATTATGCAATAACTTTTTCATGCTTTAAGTATAACATATTTTAAAAACAGAATATGGCGCACCACCGCTTCTATTCTATTCTATTAGAGAGCCTATGGCTATTGATTTTTGGTGTCAATATGCTTTTGTAAATTTTTGTTACTTGCCCATATTTTTACAATATTTTGTAATGGTTAAATATATTTTACTGTCATTGAACGATAAAACTACCGCTATTATTTGTCATGCTGAAACAAGTTCAGCATGACAGAAAGAAAAATTTTATAAAAAAGTAAAATAAATAAGCAAAGTCAGGCATTCTGATTTTGATACAAATTACATCTTACGGTATGGCTGTTTTCAAAAGAATAGCAAACAGGATTTTCCGTATTGCATACTTCCAAAACATCAGGACATCTTGTATGAAACTTACAGCCGTCGGGAAGATTTCTCGGTGACGGAACATCACCCTCAAGTAAATTTTTTTTGTTTTTATCTTCTCTTGAAATTACGGGAACAGAATTTAAAAGAGCTTTTGTATAAGGGTGTTTCGGATTTTCAAAAATATCTGCTTTCAACCCTTTCTCAATTACCTCGCCCAAATACATAACCGCAATTCTGTCGCAGAGAAGCCTTACAACGCTTAAATCGTGAGAAATGAACAATAAAGTTAAATTCAATTCTTTGACAAGGTCCTGCAAAAGATTAATGATTTGTGCTCTTATACTTACATCCAACGCACTAACAGGTTCATCCGCAACAATGAAATCAGGCTTCAGAATAATCGCTGAAGCAATTGAAATTCTTTGCCTTTGACCTCCTGAAAATTCGTGAGGATAATATTTCAGAGAATCTTTTGAAATTCCCGTAAGTTCACAAACTTTATCTATTTCTTTTTTGATTTCATTTTTGTCTTTTATTCCATGTACAAGAAGAGGCTCTTTGAGGATATCATATATTGTCATTCTGGGATTTAAACTTGCATAGGGATTTTGAAAAATCATCTGGGCAGATTTTCTGAATTCTTTAAGTTCTTTTCCTGTTTTTTTCAGTATATTCTGCCCTTTATACAAAATTTCACCCGAAAAATTGTCATAAAGTTTCAGAACACATTTCCCGAGAGTAGATTTCCCGCAGCCCGATTCTCCGACAAGACCCAGTATTTCCCCTTTTCTGATTTCCAGAGAAACATCATTAAGCGCATAAATAAACTCGTTTTTGGAGTCTGAGAAACCGCTTTTTACGGGAAAATTCATTCTGACATTTTTTATTTCAATCAATTTTTCCATAAAAAGATTATACAATAATTTTTCAAAAAACTAATAGCACAAAAGGAGAAATATAATATAAATTTCATTTAAAACAAAAAGCAGCACTTTCATGCCGCAATTTCTGTTTTAAACTATATGTTGCAAACAATTCTATTTCATCGGAATTAAAAGAGTTTGCCCCTCATAAATAGAGTGCGGACTCGTAAGATTGTTTGCATTTTGAAGTTTTAAAGTATTTTCGGGCGATGCTTTTCCGTAATATTTAACGGATATTGCTTCCAGAGAATCCCCTCTTTTTACTTTGTATTTTTCTGTTATTACCGCAGGCTGGTCAGCTAATAAATCTTCGTTTTCAGCATCGGTATCTTCTACTTTAACTTCAACAACAGCAGGTTTCGTAAACGAAAAAGAACCATGCTTTTTCTTAATTAATTTTCTTTCATTAACATTTTGATTTCCGTCCATATTTGAAAATGTCGAAATACTAAGCATTGCGGTCATTAAGAACATGCTCAAAGCACCCGCTATAAATCCGACAAGGATATATATTCCCGGTGAACGGTCCTCTTTTTTATTTATTTTAAAATTTCTCCAAAGATAATCAAGTTCGTCCTGTTTGGAACCCTCAGGGCGACCATCTTCATTTTCCGATATATTTACTTTCTGATTTTGTGACTGAAGCTCTGACAAAGCTGCCATATTTTCATCAGAAAGCATTGACCTTTTTATTGTGTAGTTATTCATGTTTAACCATCCCTATATTAATAATCCTTTAAAAGTTTTTATAAGTCAATTTTTTGGAAGATAATTTTTACATTTTTATAAAGAAGATTATTTTAATTTTTTAAAATTAATATTTTTAAAAAAATTTTTGCCCCTAAAGCCATTTTTATGTAACAGGAACATGTCTTAACAGACACAACAAAACCGGCGGAAACGCATGCAGCACATGGGTTTTGCATGTTAAGACATGTTACAAATGTTATATACAAAAAGGCAATTTTTTATTAAAGCAATACTTTATATAGGAGTAGAGAGAGAAAAAACTAAAGAGAATTTGGAGAGAGAAAATGGGTTACGCATTATTTACAGCAAGAAAGTTATCATTAACAGCAAGAGTTAACAGTTTGAACGCACAACTGATGCAAATTCAAAACCAAAAAACTCAATTAACAAACAGAATCGCTAATGAACAAAATATGTACAATTTGCAAGCTGCTTCAGCTCAACAACAAGCTGCTTCAATCTTTTCTTCAAATGTTCAGGGCGGTATGGATTATTCTCAGGCTATGGTTCAATACCAAAACTCTTTGGCTCAAAGCACTATGAGCTCAACTCAAAGCAATATGCAAATCGCTCAATTACAAAGCCAAGACAATATGCTCGATACTCAAATCGGACAACTCCAAACTCAGTTAAATGCATCTTCTCAGGAATTAGAAAGCGTTAAGAAAGCAGAAGAATCAGCAATCAAAAATTCAACAGTTAAATATGTTGGCTAATAAATAAAAAATATTTTCTTTAAATTCTCACTCTCTCAAATCTCTCAAAATTCTCTCACTCTCTCAAATCTCACACATACTAAAAAAATTATTTTTCTCTCTATCTCTCTCTAAAATTATTTTCCCCTCAAAAGAGGGGATTTTCTTTGTTTATTTGGAAATTAAGTCTCTGATAACTTCGCCCGAAATTATTAATCCCATGACAGCGGGGGCAGGGGCAAAACTCCCTGGAATTTGCCTTTTTCTGTTCATTTCAATATTCCCGATATTTTGCGGTTTAACAGGTATTTCTTTTGAATAAACTACTTTCAGATGTTTTATTCTTCGTTTTTTAAGCTCCGTTCTCATAACTTTTGCAAGAGGACATACAGAGGTTTTATAGATATCAGCAACTTCAAATTTTGAGGGGTCGAGCTTGTTCCCCGCACCCATTGCGCTTATTATCGGAACTTTGTATTCATTTGCTTTTACAACCAGTTCAATTTTGGCTTTTACAGTATCAATTGCATCAACAATGTAATCATATTTTGAAAAATCAAAATCCGATGAATTTTCGGGCAAAAAGAAAGTTTTATAAGTTTCAACGCAGGCATCGGGATTGATGTCTAAAATTCTCTCTTTCATTACATCAACTTTAAATTGCCCTGTATTTTTTGATGTAGCAATTATTTGACGGTTAATATTAGTTTCCGAAACCGTATCGTTATCAACAAGCGTAATTTTGCCGAGTCCCGAGCGGACAAGCGCCTCAATGGCATAACCGCCAACTCCGCCGACTCCAAAAACTATGATGTTGGATTTTTGTAATTTCTGTATTCCGTCTTTTCCGATTAAAAGTTCTGTTCGTGAAAATTTATTACACATACTAAAATTGTATAATAATTTTGAAACAAATGGTAGTATAATACTGATACAAATAATAAATATTTATAAAAATGTACTAATTGGTGCAATCAAATGCCCAAAGAGGGGTAAATGCCAAAAAATCCGTCAATAAATAAAGTTATGGTAATAGGTTCGGGTCCCATCGTTATAGGTCAGGCGGCAGAATTTGATTATGCGGGAACACAGGCCTGCAAAGCACTAAAGGAGGAGGGAATTCAGGTTGTTCTCTTAAACAGTAATCCCGCAACAATAATGACAGATGAGGATGTTGCAGACAGGGTTTATATACAGCCATTAACCGTAGAAACACTTGAATACATAATAGAGAGGGAACGACCCGACGGAATTTTGGCTTCCATTGGCGGTCAGACAGGATTAAATCTTGTTTCCGAAGCATATAATAAGGGTATTTTGTCAAAATACGGAGTCCGAGTTCTCGGCACAACCGTTGAAGCAATTCAAAATGCGGAGGACAGAGAAAAATTCAAAGAATTAATGTTAAAAATCGGCGAACCTGTTCCTGACAGTATTATTACTGAAAACGTAAATGACGGTGTAAAATTTGCAGACGAAACCGGATATCCTGTCGTTATTCGTCCCGCATATACTCTTGCCGGAACGGGCGGAGGAATTGCCGAAAATGAAGAAGAATTGAAAAATATCATATATAACGGACTTGAAGCAAGTCCAATCGGACAGGTACTTGTCGAAAAATCGGTTGCGGGCTGGAAAGAAATCGAATATGAGGTTATACGTGATTCTAATGACACAACAATTGCCGTTTGCGACATGGAAAACATTGACCCCGTCGGAATTCATACGGGCGACAGCATTGTTGTTGCACCCTCACAAACATTAAGCCGAGCCGAATATATGAAACTGAAAGAGGCTTCATTAAAAATAATAAAAGCATTAAAAATTGAGGGTGGCTGCAATATTCAGTTTGCACTAAATCCCGAAAACGGTGAGTATGTTGTAATTGAGGTAAATCCGAGAGTCAGCCGTTCTTCAGCACTTGCTTCCAAAGCCTCAGGATATCCGATTGCAAAAGTCACAACAAAAATTGCAATAGGTTTAAGACTTGGCGAAATTGTAAAAAACGCCACATTTGAACCGTCATTGAACTATATCGTTATAAAAATTCCAAAATGGCCTTTTGACAAATTCGGGTATGCAAACCGAAAACTCGGAACACAAATGAAAGCAACAGGCGAAGTTATGTCAATTGATAAAACTTTTGAAAGCGCCTTATTAAAAGCTTTAGTTTGTTTAGAGGGAAATATAACAGGTTTTAACAGCGAAAAACATAATAAAATGTCCGTTAAAAACCTCAAAGAACTTATAAAATATGCAAACGACGAGAGAATTTACGCAATTTCATCGGCACTCAGAAAAGGCGTAAGCATTGATGAAATCCACAAACTTTCACAAATAGACAAATGGTTTTTAAATAAGTTTGAAAATATAATCAAAACCGAAAAAGAATTATCCGAAAAAGAATTTTCGGTAGAACTTCTCAAAAAAGCAGAGAAAATGGGTTTTACCGATGATGAAATAAGCTCTCTTTCAGGCAAATCAAAATCAGTTATTGACACCCTCAGAAGAGCACACGAAATTTATCCCGTACACAAAACAGTAGACACCTGTGCTTACGAATTTGACGTCAAAACACCCTATTATTACTCAACTTACGGAGAAACTGACGAAAATATAATTTCAGACAGAGAAAAAGTTATCGTAATAGGCTCGGGTCCAATTCGGATAGGGCAGGGGGTAGAATTTGATTATTGTTCGGTTCATGCAGTACAGGGAATAAAAGAAAACGGCTGTGAATCAATTATTATAAATAATAACCCCGAAACAGTAAGCACGGATTTTGATATTGCCGACAAATTGTATTTTGAGCCGCTTTTTATTGAAGATGTTATAAATGTTATCAGACAGGAGCTTCCGAAAGGTGTTATTTTGCAGTTTGGCGGGCAAACCGCACTGAATATCGCCCCAAAACTCAACAAATACGGTGTTCATATCCTTGGAACTTCAATAGAATCAATCAATGCAGCCGAGGACAGAAAAAGATTTGAACTGCTTTTAAAAGAGCTGAAAATCAAACATCCCAAAAGTCATGCGGTTGCAACCGTTGAAGAAGCCGTAAAAACCGCTGCTGAAATCGGGTATCCGGTTTTGTTAAGACCGTCTTACGTTACGGGAGGACGGGCAATGAATGTTGTTTACGATAATAATGAGCTAATTGAATATATGATGGAAGCCGTTCAAATTTCTCCCGAATATCCTGTCGCAATTGATGAGTATATCGAGGGAAAAGAATTTGAAATTGATATGGTCTGTGACAAAAAAGATATTCTTATTCCCGGAATTATGGAGCATATTGAACCCTCAGGAATTCATTCAGGTGACAGTTTCTGCGTATATCCACACAGAACTCTTAGCGAAACGGTCGTAAATAAAGCAATCGAATTTTCAAAAAAAATAGCCAAAGCGCTTCAGATAATAGGTCTTGTTAATATCCAGTTTATTGCAAAAAATGACGATGTATATGTCATTGAAGTCAATCCGAGAGCCTCAAGAACCGTTCCTATGATGAGCAAAATTACAAAAATTCCGATGGTTAAAACGGCTGTAAATATAATGTTTTCCAAATCACTGAAATCACAGGGATACGGAACGGGACTATACCCGCAAACAAACTTAGTTGCCGTAAAAGCACCCGTTTTTTCATTCAGGAAACTCCCCGAAACCGATATCGCCCTCAACACCGAAATGAAATCAACAGGAGAAGTTCTCGGCATAGATAACTGCTACGAAAAAGCTCTTATAAAAGCATTTACCGCTTCAGGGATAAACTTTGCCGAAAAAGGAAAAGTTTTAATACTGGCATCTCAAAAAAATTTGGAAAAAACAATTCAGGTTGCAGAAAAACTACAGTCTTTGGGCTTTGAAATTCTTACCGCGAAAGAAACAGCAGATTTTTATTCGTCAAAAGGAATTAAAGCACAGACAACAGATATAACCGATACAAAATCACTTATATCAAAAATAAAAAACGGTGAATTGAAAATTATATTTAATTTGCCTGAAAAAATCGGAAATATAAAATCGCAGGATTTTAAAATAAGAGCATTATCGCCTGCATTTAACATACCTTGCTTCACCTCAGCAGAAACATTCACCGAATATTTACGAGCATGGGAATACAAACAAAGCAACCCGATTATAGAATATAAAACAATTTCGGAATATATGAAAAATGAAGAATAAAAAACTTGCTACTTTTTACCCGCCAGAGCATACTGAACCATTTCTCTTGTTGTTCTGCCTCCGCTGACAGGAAAATCGCAAATTCCGCTATTTGTATATAAACCCGAATCAGAATGTTTATTTATCATGAATGCAAAAAGGTCTTTACCGTAGGCATTAGGACCTTTATGACCGTTTATATCTACTAAAAACAGAGGAACCATATCATTTGCCCCATTTTGATAAAGAATAATTATCTGACCGTTTGTCAACACATAAGCATTATCAACATTATTTATTCTGTTTTGACTAAAGCCCGTACACCCTCCATTTTCATTATACGACTTGTATTCAGGCACACACCCATCGGACAAAGAGTTACCATTACAAACTTTTTCTACCTGTAGATTTTTTATAAATTCACGAAAAAATGAAAAACAATCATAACATCTTGCGGCACCGGTACCGTATTCAAGAGAATACGGATAATAACAATTTACATATCCATAAAAATTATTCATTTCTGTTTGATATAAAGCCTGCGAAATTGCTGAATAAGCCTTTTTAAATTGTGACTTTAGTTCTTCTTCTTTAGAATTATTTATCGCAGTCGGAATAGTCATTGCTGCAATAACACCGATAATAACAAGTGTTATCAAAACCTCTGCGAGCGTAAATCCGTTTTTAAATTTTGAAATATATTCAGGCATACTTTTATTATAACACAAAGCATTCAATTTCAATAATGAGTTAAGTTCTGACAGACAGAATGGCTATTGGTTTTTAATGTCAAATATTTATTTTACAAATATTGATATTGCGTTTTAAATTAAATATCGTTTCATTTTTCTGCGTACATTAAGATTTGTTAAGATTGAATTTTGTAAAAAAGCAATTTTTTTGGTTTCAACAACTTTATATAAGTGTAGAGAAGGAAACGAGAATGCTTAAAACACTTTTAACTTTTATAAACAGAAAACAAAAAAGATTTTCACCCGTATATCTTTATAATTTGTAATTTGATGTTTTTATTCCATTGAATTCAAAAAGGCGTTATAAAGGTCTTTATCCATTTTAATAAGCTTCGCCGTATTTGTATTAACGGCAACAACAATTACGTCGGCAGTTATGAGTATAACTCCCGATTTTTTGTTTTTAATGGTTTGATGAAAAGTTATTGTTCTGCTTTTCAGTTCAGAAATTTCCGTTTCAACAGTTATTTCTTCAAAAATTTTTGCCGGTGCTTTGTACTGAACGTGCAAATCAACGACAGGAAAACAAATTCCGCCGTTTTCCAGTTCCTGTAAATCGACTCCGATATCTTTGCAGAATTCATATCGTCCGAGTTCAAACCATCTCAAATAATTTCCGTGCCAAACAACCTTGTATGCGTCAGTATCAGCATACATCACCTTTGTTTCAAATATATTTTTCATTTTCTCACTTACCTGTTATCAGTTAAACAAATCCTGAATTTTGTCTTTTATTTCTTTTGAATCAAGTTCATGCGTTATGTTATTGACATTCAACGCATTTTGATAAAGTTTTGCAGCCTCAACCTTATCTCCCGTAATAGCTATTGACCTTGCCAAATTATAATGTGCAAGCGCATAATTCGGATTGAAATTTATTGCGGATTCAAAGAGTTCTATTGCTTTTTGAACTCTTCCCAAATCATCAAGATATATAACACCCAAATTGTTATATGCAATATCATATTCAGGGTCATATTTAATTGCGGTTTCATAAGCTTTTATAGCTTCATCAACCTGGTTTTTACCCCAGTACAAATAACCCAGATTACAGTATATTTTGGCATTATGGGGTTCTAACTCCAATGCCTGTCTGTAAATGGAAAGGGCATTGTTATATTCGCCTTTTTCATAAAAGGCACTACCCAAATTGATATAAATATCAATATCTTTGGGTGTCAAAACAAAAGCGGTCTGATATGCGCCGATAGCGGCATCAAGGTTCTTAACATTTTCCTGAAAAATATATCCCAAAGTTTGGGCAACAATACTTGTCCACGTAATTTTAGGATTTATATTGATTGCATTTTGATAATGTGCAACGGCCTCGCCTATCTCGCCTTTGAGGTATAAAATGTTTGCAAGATTACTGTGATATTCTGCAAGATAAGGCTGAATAACTATAAGCTTTCTGTAAATATCGGCTGCGCTGTCATAATCACCCTGATCTTCATATAACTGGCATAATGCTCTGTAAGCAATAAAATTAAGACTGTCGAGCCAGATAGCCATTTTGTATTCACAAATTGCTTCTTCGTATCTGCCCATAATTTCGTAAATTTTTCCGATAATACAATAAAGATGAACAAATCCCGGAGCTTTTTCAACTGCTTTTTTATAGATTTCAAGAGCCTTTTCCGCACCGTAAAGACGCCCTTTGATATATCCGTAAAAGAGAACCGGCAGAAATCTTAAATTTTTTATCTTCTGAATTGTCTGTTTTTGCGCCTTTTCGTCAAACGGCAGAGTTAATACGGAAAGCAGATACTCCCATTTACTCTTTAAATTTAACTTAAAATCTCTGAAAGTCGATACTCTCAATAAATTTGAAACGAGGTAATGCGCTCTTGAAGATTTGAATTTTGATATTTTAATCGCCTGCTGGGCAAGCTCAATTGCTTCCTGAAAATATCCCTTACGCATAAAAGCTTCGGCTTTTATATAATAAGCATCGTGCATTTGCGGATTGTGCTGTATAGCAAGGTCAAAATAATTTATAGCTTTATCCAAATCATTCTTATAAAAGAATGCCATACCTATTTTGTAGAATATTTCCGGTGAATCTATATACGATTCCAAAGCTCTCTGATATTCGGAAATAGCTTCATCTGCATACTGTTTAGCCTGATGAATATCAAGATGACGTTCCAGATACAAATCGCCCAATTTTATGTGCAAATCGGGGTTTGTTCCAAAATTAATCAGCGCAAACTGACAGGTTTCGATTGCTTTTTGCAGTTTACCCGATTTTTGCAACTTTGTTATTTGTTTTTCAAGTTTTTTTTGTTCTTGAGCTTTATTCATATTTTCCGCAATTTGTTTATTTTATTATAATGCAAAGCATGCTTTTTTTACAAGATTTCATTCTTAACATTATCCAAACAAGCCTTGGGAGCAAGCACCGTTAAGACTTTTGGGGCAGAAAAATATTTTTTTGCACAATTCAAAATATCATCGGACGTTACCTTTTTAAGCGCTTTGATTAATTTTTTCTCGTAATCATGCCCGAGATTTTGGCATTCATACAAACCAGTATATGAGGCTTCAAGCATGTTTGTTTCCGTATAGAAAGCTCGTTTTCCGATAACGCTGTTTTTTGCGTCCTCTAATTCTTTTTCGGAAACGGGAATTGTCATAATTTTTTCAATTTCTTTTTTAAAGCCGTCTATTGCCGTTTTGATATTTTTAGGTTCTGTTCCGATGTATATACTGAATATCGCACTTTTTCTTTTGGGTTCGTAAGAGCTTCTGACCGTATATGCAAGTCCCTGTTTTTCTCTCAGCTCCAAAAACAGTCTTGAGGACAAACCGCTTGAACCGAGTATGGAATTAATTACACAAATCGTGGCATAATGTTTTGTTTTGTACGTCGGGAATATCCAGCCCTCTAAAATTTGCGCCTGTTTTGCATCATCTTTTTCTATACAAATCAGCTTATCTTTTTTGATTTTAGGTTTCGGAATTTTACACTCAAAATCTTTATTATCTTTTAATGATTTAAAATGCTTTTCCAAAAGTCCTGTTATTGTTTTTTCATCAAAATCGCCGACAACTGATATTATTTTTCTTGAAGTTTTTATAATATCCTTATAAGCTGCTTTTATGTCTTTTTTCTTTATTTTATCAAGATGCTCTGTTATTTTTGAAGAAGTACAGCCGTAAGGGTGATTTTCGTAAATATTTTTGTAAAAATAATCATAAGTTTTCGATTTCGGCGATTCAAGCTCTGCGTCAATTTCTCCCTTTAACTTTATTACTTCCTTGTCAAAATCATTTAATGTCGAATTTAAAATTATATCCTGTAAAATATCAAGCATGTGTTCAACATCTTCATTAAGGCAGGCACCTTTGAATCTTATGTAGTCAGCTTTCATCTCGCTGTACAAATCAATGGCATTTTCATCCATATCTTTTGAAAGTTCTTCAGAAGAACGGTTTTTTGTTCCCTGAAGAAATAATCGGTTTAATATGTCGTAGACTCCCGGTATTTTTTCCGGATTTTCAAGGGAAAGATAAAATGTAACAGCCGTTCTCGGTGTATTTTTGTTCTGTTTCAGAATAACTGTTATGCCGTTGCTAAGTTTAATTTTTTTCATTTTTTTCTCCTTCGGGCATCAACACCGCAAAAACCGACTTATTCAAATCAAGATACTCTTTTGCATATTCCAAAATATCTTCCGCAGTAATTTTTTCAAGAATATTAATATAATCAACCATAATTTCGGGATTTTTACACACTGTCATGTAAAAACCTATCATTTCGCCAATATCTGAAACAGTTTCACTCGTTTGGGCAAGATTTGATTTAAGCTTTTTAACCGCTTTTTTAAGCTCGTTTTCAGAAATTTTTTCTTCACAAAGTTTTTTGATTTCTGATTTTACTGCTTCTATAACCTCTTCTTTCCTTTCGGGTTTAAAATTTGCCTGAACAAAAAAGTTTCCGCCGTCTTTAAAACTGTAATAATCAGCAGATACAAGATTAAAGAAAGGTTCATCAACTTTTTCAATCAAATTTTGATACAGTCTTGAACTCTGTCCCTCACCGAGAATTATTGCAAGCATATCACCGATTGTAGAAGCTTTTACATCATCAGCAGGCGGAAAGAGATACCCGACAGTCAGAAATCCTGTTGTTATATCAGATGCCTGTTCAACGTATTTCATTTTTTTTACAGGCTTATCGGGAATATTTTTCTTTACCCTGCCGTTTTTTCTTCCCTCAAAATCAAAAACTTTTAAAAGCAGTTCAAGCACTTCTTCCGAATTAAATTCACCGCATATAATCGTTGTAAGATTTTCCGGAGTGTAATGAGTCAGATAATAATTCATGACCGTTTCACGAGGCATTTCCGCAATCAACTTAGCCGTACCGATTACATCAAACCTGTATGGGTGTTTTGTGTACATATTATGATTACAGAGGTTGTAGACCTTTGTCCACGACTGGTCATCTCTCATTCTGATTTCTTCGGTAACAACGTGTCTTTCTCTTTTTGTTTTTATCTGAGGATTATTAACGTCAAAAGTGTCACCTATTTCTTCCTGCGGGATTGTAGGATGAAGCATCATATCTGCATGAAGTTCAACAGCCATTTTGAAATATTCGTCATCCGGTCCTTTTGGAAGAGTTACATAATAATACGTATAATCTTTCCACGTTGCGGCATTGACAATTGCACCTTTTGATTCAAGAGCTTTATCAAATTCACCCGCTTTATGGTTTGTTGTTCCTTTGAACATTAAATGTTCCAAAAAGTGAGAAACACCGTTAATATCTTCTGTTTCGTTGATTGAACCTGTTTTTACCCACGTGCTGACATTAACAAGTCCGCCGTTTTTATGCGCAAAAACTATTTTATGCCCGTTTTCACGCTCGTAAATTTCAATCGGTTTTTGCAAAAACGGGAAATCTATTGTTTTTTTAGTTATTTTTTCTTTCAAAACCCTGCCCCCTCGGTACTATTTTGACATTTTAACCTAAATTTATCAAATTTGCACGTTGTTAATAATTTTTAAAGCATAAAATACATTATTAACAGAACAAATCTGCCAAAAGAGAAAAGAAAAATCAATCTATATATCAGACATCGTCTGACCTGCGACTATTTTGACTCCATGAGATAAATATATCCGCAATACATACCGGAACCGTTATAGCAATCATTTTTCATTTGTTCTGCTGTTTTTCCGCCATATTGTGAAATATCACCATCTGAGCCAAAAGGCTTTACGCTGCGGTCAGGCAAAATTTCCAGAAAAAAGATATCTTTTCCCACAACATTAGGGTTTTTGTGTCCATTTGTGTCAATCTGGACCCAGCCACAGGAAAGATTTGTATATTGTCTACCCTCAACAGTCCCATCAGGCACACAACCATTCAGGTGAAATCTAAATTTGATTGAATATCCCGAAGATGTTACCAAAGCAGGCCAGGAATCATTTACAACAATAGAGTAAGCAGTTGTTGCACCGTTTAAAAATTTCGACGAAGCAACACACCCCTCAGAAAGCGGATTATCACAAATTTTTGTAACACTCATTTTTTTTGCAAACAAATCTCTGAAACATCTGTTATTAAAATCACTGCATTGTGTTGTCCAGTCGCCGCCGCTTTCGTTATTCAGCATCAGATTTACCTGAGAAATTGCACTGTACACTTTTTTAAAAGCTATTATATTACTTTTTTCGTCTGTATTTTTTGATAACGTCGGAATAGTCATTGCCGCAACAACTCCGATGATTACAAGCGTTATCAGCACCTCTGCAAGCGTGAAGCCGTTTTTGTATATTTTAAATTTACGCAAACAATTTTCCATGTTTTCAGTATAACATATTTAAATATAATATGAAGTCTTTGCGTGAAAATCTTTGATTTTCACGGCAATCCTGCCTTTGCAAAATAAAACGTCAGGCATAGCCATGACCTGCTGCACTTTTTAGAAGTTTTTATCTATCTATTGAGATTATATAATAATTGCATTTTAATCAGACAACCATGCCCGAAATATCAGTACCGGTCTAAAAAGGCAAAAATACAAATATTCTGACTTCTACTTGATTTTAGTTTTTGAGGGTGATATTCTAAAAGAGGAGTTGGCACTCTGCCGAGAAAAAAGATTAAGTATCTTTTTTCGAGAGGTTAGGTAGCGGCTACCGCAAGCCAAAACAAAAACAACTGAATACAAAAAAGGGCTTGTGGCACTCTGCCGAGAAAAAAGATTAAGTATCTTTTTTCGAGAGGTTAGGTAGCGGCTACCGCAAGCCAAAACAAAAACAACTGAATACAAAAAAGGGCTTGTGGCACTCTGCCGAAAGAAACAATTAAATATTGTTTCTTGAGAGGAAAGGTAGCGCAGCTACCGCAAGCCAAAACAAAAACAATTGAATACAAAAAAGGGCTTGTGGCACTCTGCCGAGAAAAAAGATTAAGTATCTTTTTTCGAGAGGTTAGGTAGCGGCTACCGCAAGCCAAAACAAAAACAACTGAATACAAAAAAAAGGGCTTGTGGCACTCTGCCGAGAAAAAAGATTAAGTATCTTTTTTCGAGAGGTTAGGTAGCGGCTACCGCAAGCCAAAACAAAAACAACTGAATACAAAAAAGGGCTTGTGGCGCAGCGGTAGCGCAGAGGACTCATAATCCTTTGGTCGTAGGTTCGAATCCTACCGGGCCCACCATTAAAAAAAGAGGTAAGATTTTTTCTTAACCTTTTTTTTGCGAAAAATTGATTTTGTCATTGCGAGCGATAGCGTGGCAATCCAGCGAATTTTGACAAGGCTGACCGAGTGAAATGAGGAAACGCTGTCCCTGTGAAAAATCTGCTGAAATGAAGTTTTTACGAACAGTAAAAACGGAATGAAATGCAAAGATTTTGAACCGTCAAAATTCAAGACAGCCGATTAAACAATTGTTCGTGCATTGTAATGCACGCTACTTACTCTGTTTTTTTAGTCCTTTTCTTGTTCTGTAAGCATTATATGTTGCGGTGGTTATTCCTTTATTTGTTTCTCCGCCCAAGTCATTAGGGTCGTTTACATAACCGCCTTCTTTTTCTAAAAC
>Ga0310696_10000544_pt1 | contig 58637 bp, 25 predicted proteins | sample AusTroGonzalo_MG_4_FD_203885 | JGI IMG/M metagenome (GOLD analysis project Ga0310696, IMG submission 203885) | Bovine rumen microbial communities from tropical cattle in Woodstock, Queensland, Australia - Gonzalo_02 (v2) (version 2) | ecosystem: Host-associated > Mammals > Digestive system >...
GTGTGAAACAGCTGAAGACCGGCCATGCCGGCACACTAGACCCGCTGGCCACGGGCGTGCTCATCCTTTGCACAGGCAAGGCCACAAAGCGCATTGAGGAGCTGCAATACGAGACGAAGGAGTATATCGCCACCCTGCAATTGGGAGCTACGACGGCCAGCTACGACCGGGAGCACTCGGTGAACATGACCTACCCCACACGACATATCACCCCAGAGCTCATAGCACAGACACTACCCCGCTTCGTGGGCGACATCGAGCAGGTGCCGCCAGTATATTCGGCTTGCAATATCGACGGCCACCGTGCATACAAGATGGCGCGCCGTGGAGAGAAGGTGGAGCTGAAGCCTAAACAGCTACATATCGACGAGCTGGAGATGACGGCATTTGACCCTGTGACCATGCAGCTCAGCATCCGTGTGGTTTGCAACAAGGGTACCTACATCCGAGCCTTGGCTCGCGACATCGGCGAGGCTTTGGGCAGCGGTGCTTTCCTAACGATGCTTTGCCGCACGAGGGTGGGTGAGGTGACTCTTGACCAGTGCATCGCCCTCGATGACTTCAATGACTGGCTCGATAAGCAGAACATAGTTTGTCGCCCTAATGGTAATAATTCGTAAATCGTAAATTCGTAAATCGTAAATAAATGAAGCTTTCACAATTCCGATTCAAGTTGCCAGAAGAACTGGTGGCCCTCTATCCTCCCCACCGTGCCTTCGAGCTGGAGGATGGTACCGTAGAGCGTGTCTATAGTCGTGACCAGTGTCGTCTGATGGTTGTCCACCGCAAGAGCCAGACTATTGAGCTGACGAAAAAGGACGCCAAGGGCAAGCCTACCGACGAGCCGTTCATGTTTCGCGACATTCTGAACTACTTTGACGAGGGCGACACGTTCATCTTCAACGATACGAAGGTGTTCCCTGCCCGCCTCTACGGCACGAAGGAGAAGACCGATGCCCGCATCGAGGTATTCCTGTTGCGCGAGTTGAACCCAGAACTGCGTCTGTGGGACGTGCTTGTGGAGCCGGCGAGAAAGATCCGTATTGGTAACAAGTTGTTCTTCAACGAGGAAGGCCCGATGGTGGCCGAAGTCATCGACAACACTACGTCGCGTGGCCGTACGTTGCGCTTCCTCTACGACTGTCCCCATGATGAGTTCAAGGAGGCGCTGTTCTCGCTGGGCGAAGCCCCCCTACCCCGCTACATCTTGGAGCACAGGAAGGCCGAGGCCGATGACATGGAGCAGTTCCAGACTATCTTCGCCAAGAAAGAGGGAGCCGTCACCGCACCGGGCACTAACCTGCACTTCAGCCGCGAACTGATGAAGATGATGGAGATTCGGGGGCTGAACTTCTCTTTCGTTACTGTGCATTGCGGACTTGGTGCCTTCGAGAGCATAGAAGTGGAGGACCTCACGAAGCACAAGATGAGTTCAGAGCAGATGATAATTAACCATGAGACCTGCGAGCTGGTGAACCGCACTAAGTTGGAGGGGCATCGTGTGTGCTGTATAGGAGCGAGCACGCTGCGCGCTACGGAAACCGCTGTTGGCACCAACGGACTGCTGAAAGAATATGAGGGATGGACCAATAAGTTCATCTTCCCGCCCTACGACTTCGGGCTGGCTGACACGCTTATCGTCAACTTCTACCATCCGGAGTCTACCATGCTTATGTCTACGGCTGCCTTTGGTGGCTATGACCTCATCATGGAGGCTTATCAGAAAGCCATCGACAATGGCTTTAAGTTCGGCTGCTACGGCGATGCCATGATTGTCGTTAACGACTAACCCGTCACCATAGGGGCATCATCTTGTTCTTGCCCGCGATTAATGTAATGCATATCGTTTATTTGGGCTTGGGTTCCAATCTTGGCGACCGTGAGATGAACATCCAGCGCGCCATAGAAATGATAGGAGAGCAGGCTGGGATCGTTGAGGCCCAGTCTGCCCTCTACTATTCTGAGCCGTGGGGGTTTGAGTCAGAGCATGGTTTCGTGAACGCCGTCGTGCGCATCTCCACTACGCTCACACCCCATCGCCTCCTTGATGCCACCCAGCGCATAGAACGACAGCTAGGCAAGACTGCCAGGCACGCCACCGAACGGCCAAATTCCAAATCTCAAACCTCAAACCTCAATTCAATCACCTACCACGACCGTCCGATAGACATTGACATTCTGCTTTACGATGACCTCACCATCAATACTCCTCGGCTTAAGATTCCTCATCCGTTGATGCAGGAACGACCTTTCGTGATGGAGCCGCTGAAGCAGATACTCGAAGAAAAATGAGCACTCGTCAGGTGCTCATTATTTGTAAATCAGTGTTGTAGTATGCTCTGGGGCAAATAGTTGCTGCGCCGTGAGACGTAGGTCATCAGGTGTGAGGCTTTCTATGTGATTCATGATGTCGGTGAGGTCGCGCAGGACACCCGTGTGCAGGTAGTTGCGTGCAAAGTCGAGGGCAAAGTGTTCACGGTTGTCGCAACTGATGGCCAGTTGCCCTTGTAACTGTTTCTTTGCAACGCTCAGCTGGCTGTCGGTGAGCCGTCGGTCCATCAGACGGTCTAGTTCGCGTCTTACCAGGCGGCGGCAACGATTGATATCTGAAGGGTCACAGCCGAAATAGGTTGTCCAGATACCAGTGTCACTGTAGGCCACCATCGAACTCTCCACCGTGTAGACCAGCCCGCGACGCTCGCGGAGCGAGAGACTCAGGCGTGAGTTCAGACTTGGTCCGCCAAGGATATTGTTCAGCAGGTAAAGGCTCCAGCGCCGAGGGTCGCTGGCAGAGAAAGACGGTGCTGCAACGATGACGTGGGCCTGATGTGTACCGCGCTCACGAACAATGGTTGCTGGCTTAGAAGACCCTCCCCCACCCCCTCCCTGTGAGGGAGGGGCAAATATACTTTCATCTCTGACATTTTCAATAGTAGATGTATCTACTCCCCTTCCTGCAGGGAGGGCTTGGAGAGAATTCTCCAGCCATTTTACTAGTTTTCCGAAATCCACGTCACCACTTGCAAAGAACACACAGTTCTGCGGGCGGTAGTGACGGGCGGTGAAACGGTGAGCGTCGTCGCTGTTGTAGCCACGGACTCGCTCGCTGGTGCCCAGGATGTTGTGGCCTAACGGATGTCCTTCGAAGAGCAGGTTCTCGATGTCGTCGAAAATCAGCTCTGAGGGCGAGTCCTCGTAGCTCTCTATCTCGTCGCACACCACTTCGCGCTCCTTTTCCACTTCTTGCTGCGGGTATTCACTGTAAAAGACAATATCGGTGAGCACGTCGACGGCCCGTCGTGTATGGTCGCGCAGGATGGCACAGTAGAACACCGTGTCTTCCTTGTTGGTAAAGGCGTTCAACTCGCCGCCAACACCCTCAAGGGCATTGATGATTTGCACCGCGCTTCGCCGATGAGTGCCCTTGAAAGTAAGATGCTCACAGAAATGTGCCAGACCCTCTTCGCCTGGCTGTTCATGGCGAGTGCCTGCACTAACGGCAATGCCGCAGTAGACCACAGACGAGTCCGACGGCAGGTGGATTACCCTCATGCCGCCGGGCAGTGAGCAGATGTTGTAGTTCATCTTCTGACAATAGTTTTCCGGAGAAGGTTAGTGGGACTACTGGAAATCGTAGACCACCTGCATGAGGCGCTTGCCCAGTTGGTCGGCCTCTTCCATGGTCTGGGCCTCGCTGTACACACGGATAATCGGCTCAGTGTTCGACTTGCGTAGGTGTACCCACATCGTGGGGAAGTCTATCTTAACGCCATCGATGTCGTTGACCACGGCGTCGGGGTCTTGGGCAAACATCTCCTTGACCTTCACGAGGATGGCATCGACATCGGTCTCCGGGGTGAGGTCTATGCGGTTCTTGGCGATCTGATAATCGGGGAACGTCCGGCGCAGTTCGCTGGCTGTGCAGCCCTTCTGTGCCAGGCTGGAGAGGAAGATCGCAATGCCCACCAGCGCATCGCGGCCGTAGTGGCTCTCAGGGTAGATGACTCCACCGTTGCCCTCACCGCCGATAATAGCGTTCACCTCCTTCATCTTCGTGGTGACGTTTACTTCGCCAACGGCAGCAGCGGCGTAAGTACCGCCATGCTTCTCGGTGACATCGCGCAGAGCGCGAGTGCTGGAAAGGTTGCTGACAGTGTTGCCCGGTGTGTGAGCCAGCACATAATCGGCTACGCTAACCAGCGTGTACTCCTCACCGAACATGCGGCCATCCTCGCAAATGAAGGCCAGACGGTCTACATCGGGGTCTACAACGATGCCCAGGTCGAAGCCTCCCTGACGCATCTTATCCATGATGCCCTGAAGGTTCTTCTCCAGAGGCTCGGGGTTGTGGGCAAACTGACCCGTGCAATCGCCATTGAGAATCTCGTAGTCCACTCCAAGTGCCTCGAACAGCTCGGGCAGAATGATGCCACCAACGCTGTTAATGGTATCAGCGCATACGCGGAACTTCCGTTTGCGTATGGCTTCCACGTCGGCCAGACGAAGTCCCAATACGGACTCCACGTGGCGGCGGTTCATCGTGTCGTCATGGACAACATGGCCCAGTTGCTCCACAGGAGCATAGTCGAAGTCCTCAGCCTCGGCTATGCGCAGCACCTCGGCACCGTCGGCAGCCGTCAAGAACTCACCTTCGCTGTTGAGCAGCTTCAGGGCGTTCCACTGTGTGGGATTGTGGCTGGCAGTGATGATGATGCCGCCATCGGCCTCATGCCAACGGACGGCCAGCTCAGTGGTCGGCGTGGTGGCCAGCCCAATGTCTATCACCTCATAGCCCATACCTACGAGCGTGCCACAGACAACGTCACGCACCATCGGACCGCTGATACGGCCATCTCGGCCAACTACAAGCCTAAGGGGAGAACCTACAGTTTCGGAAGCCTCTCCTTTGGAGGGGTTGGGGAGGCCTCTTTTAATGAATGTGGCGTATGCCGTGGTGAATTTTACAATATCAAGTGGGTTGAGCGTATCGCCAGTACGACCGCCTATGGTTCCGCGAATACCGGAAATAGATTTGATAAGTGTCATAAGTCTATAAGCTTTTCGAATGTTATTTCGTAATAGTATGCATAGACGTAGCTAGAGGCCATGGTGTGTCCCTGCGAGTGAGGTACGATAAGCCTCACCTTGGCGATAGCATCGTCAGCAGTACGCGGCCGTCCAACGTTGATATAGGGGAAGGGCACGAGCAAACCGTTGGGCACAGTGGCCGTACCACTGTAAGAGCTGACGTATGTGCTATACCACCGCCCAGAGGTGAACGTGCCACTGTAGGTGGAACCACTACGCGAGATAGTCATGTAGTCCGGTTCCAAAGGAGATGCGTCATTGAAGATGGCCAGTGTGTCCTGTATGCACTGCTCGTAGAAACGCACGAGCAGCACCGTGGTCTCACCGTCGGCGACAGGATTACCACAACCCTTGCGCACAATCTGCATGTATACACCGCTGTTGTCGAGGTAGACAAACTCATTGCGCTCCAAATTGGTGGTATTGCCCTGGCTGACGAACTGAGCCTGGTTGATGACCACAATGGCCGAGTCGGCGATGAACTGGTTGATGGCATCGCGCTCCTTATCCTTCTTCTCGCCGTAGGTCTCATAGTCGTTACACGCCACAATCATGACGATGCAGAGCAACGACAAGACTCCCAATATTGCTTTTCTCATAATTGCCTTTTTAGCTTTTCGGGCGCAAAGGTACTAATAAAGGCAGAAATGACAAAGCCTTTTTGGGAAGATTAACGTATCTGGATTTTTAGTTTTTATTTTATGACCTTCTTACCATTGATGATGTAGATGCCTCGACGCTGGCCGTTGGCCTTCACCTTCATACCCGAAAGCGTCCTAATGACAGTGGCTTGCTTGTCAGCATTGGGAGTAGTGATGCTAGCGTCTATTTTACCCTTCTGCTTGACAAGGAAGAGGTTGGTGACGAGACCGAAGCCTGTGTCTAACAGGATATTAGCTTCGCGGTCCTGGTCTGTGACGTTGGGAGCTACAGTGAAGGCAACCGTGGCTGCACCAACACCTTCTGTGAGTGAGAATTGTACCCACGATGCATCGCAAGTCAGTTTCCAGCTGACGGGTGTGTCGGCGATGTCTATTGTCCTGGTTCCGCCATTGCTGTTGAAGTTGAGGGTGACGGGAAGTGAATCTTGTGCAAAGGCACTCGTTGCCATCATGGTGATGATGGCAATCATAAAAAGACGAATGTTGTAAAATGTTTTCATAATCATTGTGTTTAATTTAGTTTATAGGAATATAGTAGATATAACATTGCAAAGTTAAATATTTTTTTAATTATATTGCTATGTTTTTAGGAAACGTAAACTATAATTAAGCCAATTTTGCTTAATATCCGTAATAATAAACGGCCGGGGACAGGAGTGTCACCTGTTCCCGGCTGTTATAATGGTCTGTTGGCAGCGACCTATTCCGCGTAGGTGATTACCATCTTGCTGATACGCAGCTGTGATGCGGCACCTGTGCCTGTATGGGCATTGGTGATAGTGGCCGAGGCGGAGTTGATGGCGCTGACGGTCACGGTCATGTCGTTGACGCTGACCGTTCCTGGCGATGCCGTCACCTGTCCCTCGGCGTTGTTGGCCGAGCAGGTGATGTCGATGCTGGCGATGGTCTTTCCGCTGGCTGCCCTTACAGTGAGGGTGTTCGTGGGATACATGCGGATGGACGTGCCGCTGTTATAGTACTTCGGGGCGTTCTTGTTGGTGCCAGCGCCGAAGGATAGCGTGGTGCCGTCGGAGAGTGTCACCGTAGATACATCCTGTGCATTTTCGTAGCCCATAGATGAGAAATCGACGGTGATGCTGTTGCCGCTCACCTCGCCTCCGGGTGTGTCGCCGCCGGGTGTATCGCCTCCCTCATTGTGTTTCATCGAAACGAGCCAAGCCTTGCCTTGCGCGGTCTCGGGCGTGTTACCCATGTAGTTGGTCACACGGCCGCAAACGACCACATCATCACCCTTCTGCAGCAGGTCGCCGCTGGCGTATTTCTCGTTACCGAGGTAGAGGGCGCGGAATACGTAGAACTGGTCGGTAGTAGTACCGTCATCACTAATCCAGAACGTTGCATTGCCATACTGCGTGCCGTACTGTTCCTTGATGGCGACCACCTTTCCGGCGATATAGACGTCGCGGTCGCTCTCGGCTCCCGAAGCGAGTGCGCTGGCAAAAGCGTTGGCAGCCACGCTGTTGAACGGGTTGGCCTCAGTACCGTCGCCCTTGGCCTCGCCCGTGGGTTGCGGTTGCGGGTCGGTGCCACCGCCCTCAGTCTTGCCGTTGAGCGAGTAGAGGTAGGCCTTATTCTGCACGGTCTCCGGAGTGTTACCGCGGAAATTGACTACGCTGCCACAGATGATGACCTCATCGCCCTTCTTGATTTGCGTGTCACCATTGGCATACGGTTTGTTGCCCAGATAGAGTGCACGGTAGATATAGAATTCGTTGCTGGCTTCACCGTCATCGCTTATGTAGAAGGTTCCGTTACCGAACTGTGTGCCATACTGCTCCTTGATGTTGGAGATTTTACCCTTGACGTAAACCTGACTGCTTTCCTTGTCGCTGCCCAGCGTGGCAATGAAGTTGAGCACACCAGGAATGTTGTACGGGTCTTCCAATGTTCCGCTACCCTTAGGCTCTCCGGCAGGTGTCGGGTTATCGCCTCCGGCGGTGACACCGTTAAGCGAGTAGAGGAAGGCTTTGTTCTGGGCCGTCTCAGGAGTATTGCCTTTGAAGTTAATCACGTTTCCACAGATGATTACTTCATCGCCCTTCTTGATTTGCGTGTCGCCGTTAGCAAACTTCTTGTTGCCTAGATAGAGTGCGCGGAAAATGTAGAACTCGTTGCTAGCCTCGCCATCGTCGCTGATGTAGAAGGTTCCGTTACCGAACTGAGTGCCGTACTCCTCCTTGATTTGCGAGATTATTCCTTTGACATATACTGGGTTTTGCGACTCTACGTCACTGCCCAATCCGCTGATGAACTTCAGCACACCTGATACGTTGTAGGGATTGTCTTTCGTGCCGTCGCCTGTGGGTTCTGCCATCGGTGTCGGGTCTTTAGGCTCGCCGCCTCGATTCACACCGTTGAGTGAGTAGAGGAATCCCTTGTTCTGGGCAGTCTCAATGGTGCCGTTGTAGTTGGTGATGATTCCGCAGACAATGACCTCGTCGCCCACCTTTATCTGCTCGTCGCTGTCGGCAAACCTTTGGTTGCCAAGGTACTGCACGCGGTAGGCATAGAACTGGTTCTTGGCCGAGCCGTCCTCAGAGATATAGAAGGTGCCGTTGCCATACTGTGAGGTGAACTCCTCCTTGATGGAAACAACCTTTCCTTTGATGTAATAGAACCTGTCGGACTCCTCGCCCGATGCGAGCGTCTTGCCGAAGTTGATGGCCGCTACGGCATTAAAGGGGTCGCTGACGGTACCAGTACCTGTTCCACCTTCAATTTCGGTCGAAGTGCCCGGAACGTTTGTGCCTGTGCCAGGAATGTCGTAGGGTGCGGGCACGTCCTCACATGCCACGAATGTCAGGGCTGCCAGAGCCACCAACATTAATTTGCTGAATAACTTTTTCATATCTGTTATAGTTTTTAATTATCTGTTCCAATTGTCAATTATCAATTTTCAATCACCTCAATGTCGCTCTCCTTGCGTATGAGCAGCTGCCATGTGTTGTTGAATCGTGTGGCAATGCCGGTGAGGTTGCACTTGGCAGGCCGTTTGTTCACGTCGTCGTAGGGCAGCTTTCGGGCAGCGAACTTGGCGTAAGTGCTGGTTCGCACAACGAATTGCGACTCAGAAATCTCGTTGATGGCACGGTTCACGCATCCGCCTATGAGCGAGACGGTCTTGTCTTCCGTGGAATCGGGTGCGAAGGTGCCGAGGCCGTCGACGGGTACGAACGAGACATCTTTCAACTTGATGAGCTTTCCGCAGTTCTGGTCTTTGTCCCAGTTCTTCAGCTCGGCAGCCGTCATTTCTAAAGGTTGGATGGCCGTGGGGTCGAGTGTGCCTACGTACTTGAAGTGTTTCTGGAAGAGTTCCTTGTTCATTCGGCCTATTCCACTGCCGTTGTAGGGCTGTCCTATTTCCGGCTGCTTGCGGTATCCACCGATAAAGAGGTCTTTCAGGTCAATGACTATTTCCTGTCCCTCGGCCAGAAATCCGTGCATACCGTTCTGGTTGACGGCCACGATGATGGCACCCGACTCGTCTTGCAGGGTGAACTGCTTATAGAGGTTCGAGCCTAGGTCGTTGCCTGTGACACGTCCGCGAATCTTGATGTTCTCGGTAATCTGCTTGTTCTGGTCGGTCGAGGCGAAGACGTTGGGGTACATGGTCTTCAACTCTTCAATGCTGATGATTCCCTCGTCGCTGATGCTGCTGTTGCCATACGGCGGTTCACTAAAGCTGGGCACATCCCAGTCTTTCTGACACGATGTGAAGGCTACGCTGAGGAACAAGGCGAGTGAAAGAGCCCTCAGGGCCTTATTATATATTATGGTATACATATTTATATATCTATTAAAAATCAATTATCAAACAATTATCTCAATTATCAAACCATTAGAAGTAATAAGTGATGATGACCATTCCGTTGATTTTGTTGACATAGAACTTGTAAGGGTTGTTCTGGAAGGAGTAGGTGCGTATTGACTCGCCGTTCTCGTCGATATCCGTTCGGCTCTGTTCACGTCCGCCGGTGACGATGCTCTGGTTGTTGAGGATGTTAGTCACGGTGGCGTTGAATCCCAGCCGGTGCCCGTTCTTCAGGTTGAAGCTGCGTCCGATGGATGCGTCGAGCATGAATCCGCCGTGACCCTTTGCCTGCGGGGGAAGGCTGCTGTAGTCCTTTTCAGTTCCCTCGTTGTTGTATTTCAGTCGACCCTCATAGCGTGTGACGGGTGTGTAGTAGAGGTAGATGCGGTCGTAGTAGTTGCCAATGAGGTCTATGTACCAGTAATTGGCATGATAGGCCAGGTCGATGCTGAAGGCCGACAGCGGTGTTCCACCTTCGCGCATACCCTCATTGTGTACGCGATCGTAGAAGGTCCTTCCGTCCTCAGCCAGCATATAAGCCACGTCGGCGTTGTTCACATACTTGGCTTCGCTCATTGTGGCAAGGCCCTTGATGTTGAGCCAGTCGGTCACTTTCAGGTTCAAGCCCATCTCTACGCCATAGTATTCCTTCTTAATGCCCGTGAGAGATACGAAAGTGAACGAGCGCCGGTCGTCCAGATAGTACATCGACTGCTCAGTAACGTCACCAAGGTGGCTATAATAGGCATTGATATTCAGCTTCAGCAGCGAGTTCGACAGCTGGTAGCCTGCCTCGACTGAGAAAACCTTCTCGTTCTTCAATCCACGCACGAAATCATTGTTCACCTGTGCTGCCTGGAAGGCGGTACGTGGAGCCGGAGTCTTCAGTTCGTACCCTACGCCGACCATGATTGCATGTCCATGGCCCAGATTGACATGATTGCCCACCTTCAAGCCTCCATCGAGGAAGCGTGCCGTTCCGCTCTTGCCATAAGAGTTCTCAGGAGCCAGACCGTTTCGCATGAGACCTTCGCGCTGCATCGTCGTGCCACTGATGCGCCCGTTAGCAAAAAGATGGAACCTGCTCACGTCGGCTGAGATTCCTGCCCAAGCCTGAGCCTTGTTCACAAAGATGTTGTAATCGTACCCATAGATGTCGCCTTCATGGATTATCTGGTTGGGGTTGTTCAGGTCGTATTGTGACTCTATGCTCCCCTCGCCATAGTCCTTAATGACGTAGGTGTTGATGTTTCTGAACTGCTTTGCGCCGAGCAGGTCGTCCAATGTCTTGTAGTGCATGCCCTTGTTCGTTGACAGCTGCACGCCAGCCAGCAACTGCATGTTCTGACCCATCGATTTCTGCAGGTAGCTTGACAGGGAGAGAGTCAGCTGGTCATCGTGTGTACGATGCAGGTAATACATCGGGTCGCTGCCCTGTAGCTCGGCCATTTGGTTGGCGTAGTACATGCGGTCCCACTGCACCTGGCGGTTTTCCTCCGATGCTGACAGATAATCGTAGGCGGCCTGCCAGTTGCGCATGGCGGCCTCGTCGCGGTCGCCGTCGAAAGGTGCCCATACGTCGAAGTAGTAGCTGGGCATGCCGTTGTAGTAGTCGGGGGCAGGATTGGTGCTGTTGTTGTAGTCAAGTCGCGAAGCGCTGTACATGGAATACTTACCCAGAAGGCTGGTGGTGAGCTTCGAACTCTCATCCATCTTCCAATCCCAGATGAGCATGGCAGCAGGAGCAAAATCCTTCACGATGCGCGAGTTTCTCTTCTTTCCATCTTGGTAACCCCACACGGAGTTGTACTGCCGGTCATTGGCAATCCAGTACATCTCGTCGGTCGAGGCAGCCTGTGTGCCGCGCTCCGTGGGATTGCCCCAGGTGACGAACGAAAGTGAGTGGTTGTCGCCAAACATTTTCTCGGCCCCGAGGAAATAGCTAAGGGCGTTGTACGTCATTCCTTCGACGAAGTTCATGCCGTGGCCCCAGCGGTAAGTGAGGTTGCCAGAGAATGCCCAACCGTTGTTCATCACGCCCGTATTATAAGTGTACATACCGCGCAGGTTATAATTACGGTTGGCACTGGCCAGCGACGCACGCTGCCCCGTAGGCATCGACGAGGGGCGGAAGTTGTAGTTGTTCGAGCCGCTCAAGCCCGTCATCATGAAATTGGCATCCTCGAAGGGTAGCGCCGATTCCTGCGAGCGTGTCTGGTTGTTCAATCCTCCCACGAAGCTGTAGCGGAACTCGCCGCGCTCGGCATCGTTCACGGGGTTGCCGTTGATGTAGATGTCGTTGTACTTCGACCCGTAGGCACGGTACTTGAACCGCGCCGGGGAGAACCGATAGCCGACCTCGCTGGCGTAGGCATTGCGGTTGGAGGAGATGACGGTCACGTTCTGACCCTCATCCTCGTAGCTGCCCAGCTGTGCTTCGGTGAAGGAGAACGCTTCCTCGGCCTCATTGTCGAGGGCGAGCGAGTCCACCTCCTGGCCAAAGGCCGGCGCAGAGAACAGCATCAGTGCCATGATTAGTTTAAAGTCTTTTCTCATATTGTTATTGTTATTAATGTAGAACCGATTTAAGCCGTTCAAACTGTTTTGCACATTCTGACTCCTTTTCATCAATATTTGCGGTTTTTCGCCACAAAGTTAGTAAAAAAAATCGAGTTAAATCAAAAAGTTAGGTAAAAAATAGGCTAAAATGAAAAAAAAAGTGCATTTTATTTGGAGGTTTCTAAAAAAAGTCTTAATTTTGCTGCGGATTTTCTAGATTCCGATGTTAAATGATAGAGAAGGATAGAAGTGTCTATGCAGAAAATGGAGAAAAATAGAGGCAAAAAGGCAGTAATGTCTACACAATAATTATATATGTATATGTAAGAAATAATACATACTAATAATGTTTAATCAATAATTTAAGTTCAAATGAAAAAGAAAATCGTAAATGCTTTTCTCATGATGGCGCTGATTGCGTCATCCATGGGAACGTTCGTTTCTTGTAAGGACTACGACGAGGACGCCTACGTAGACCTTAGGAACAGAATCTCCAATGAGGTTTCGCTTCGCGAGACTCTGAAGAAACAGGTGGACAACCTTGAAGCTGCCCTGAACAAACTGAAGGAAGAGGCTGCTACCAAGGAGGAACTCAAAGCTTACCTCACCAAGGAAGAGGCCGCTAAGACCTATGTCACCATCGCTGTCTACAATGAGTACATCACGAACAACGATGCCAAGATTACCATCATCAACAATGCCATCAAGGACTTGGAGAAGGCTATCGAGGACATCAAGAAGAACATGGCCACAAAGGATGACCTCGCTGCCCTCGCAATTGAGATTCAAAAGGCAAATGAAGCCGCTTCTGAAGCTCTCGGTAAGGCAAATGAAGCTCTGAACCTGTCTAAGGAGAATGCTGAAAAGATTGCAGAGCTGGAGAAAATTATCGGTAATATACCCCCACAATTCGATCCCTCTACACTCTGGGAAGCTATTCAGAAGCTGCAGGAAGCCATCTCTGGAATTGATGACAAGATTGTAAACATCAACGTCCGTATCGACAGCATCATGGGTGCTTTGGAAGGCTATGAACTGCGTATTTCCCTACTGGAGCAGAACTTCGACTCTCTGTCTCAAGTAGTTAACCTCCAAGGTGACCAGATTCTGGAAATCCAGCAGCAGATTATCGATCTCCAGAACTTATGGAACAACAAGATTGAGATTATCGTTAATCAGGCTATCACAGTTTCTGATGAGGCTAAGCAGCTTGCTCAGGATGCCCTGAAGAAGGCTACTGAGGCTCTGCTTGCTGCCGAGGCTGCCAACGCCAAGGCTTCTAACGCCGAGCAGCTCGCCCTGAACGCATTCTATATGGCTCAGGAAGCTTGCGAAATAGCAAAGAAGCTCCAGAGCGACCTCGAGGAAGCCATCAAGCGTGCCGAGGATGCTGCCAAGAAGGCTGAGGACGCTCAGAAAAAAGCTGAGGATGCTCAGGATGAGTGCGAGAAGATTCTTGAGGAGATAAAGAAGTATTCTGCTGCAGGATGCGACTGCCCGAAAGGCCTATTGGATAGTTTGAAGATTGTCCAGAATAAGGCAGAGCTGGCTCAGAACACTGCTGACGCTGCTAAGTCGCTTGCCGAGGCTCTTGATGGCAGAGTCAAGACTCTTGAAGATAAAGTCAAGGCAGCTGAGGACAAGAATAAAGACCAGGATGATGCAATCGCTGACCTTTATGACAAACTTAGCAAGATTGTCACCGAGGGTTGCTCTTGCGGTGACCTGAAGAAGAAGGTGGAGGATCTGGACAAAGAAGTTGATGATCTGGACAAAAAGATTGATGATGTGGACAAGAAGGTTGATGACCTTAAGAAGGATGTCGATGACCTCAAGGATGCCTTTGATAACCTGAAGAAGGATGTCAAGAGCATGATTACCGACATCATCATCCAGGGTACCGAGAACCCCGTCCTGGGTTACATCAACGTGCCTCTCGATGCTCGCAGCACCATGCTCATGTGCTACTTCGGCAAGTCTGACAATGCATTTGCTTTCCCCGCAGCGGGTGGCCAGTGGGTCTTTGACGACGAGCGCTTCACCGATGAAGACATCGCCATCATGACTGGCGGTGGAAGTCTCAGCTCGGTTCCCGGATACTTCACTCAAGCTGGTGGCGAGTGCTTCACCAAGGAGGGTATGACCAGTGGACAGGTTTTGATGGGTAGAGTATTCATGACCGTCAACCCCAGCACTATTGACTTCTCAGGTAAGACCTTCACGCTGGAGAACAGCCAGGGTAAACAATCCATTGTGACCCTTAGCGCTGCTGCTAAGAGTGACAAGCTCCTCACCTTCGGTTACGACCGCACACGTGCTGAGAATGGATTCTATGAGGCAGCTGCTTATATGGATATCAACGATGCAAACCTGACAAGTCTGAGACTCTCTCTTGACATTGACGGCTTGAAGGCCTCCGCTAAGGCTGCCTATAAGAACAAGTCGGTTAGTAGTGCCGTCAGTCTTCTTGCTGAACTCTACAAGTCTATCGACAACCAGATTGAGGCTAACGCCGTGAAGGCTAGCTGGACAGACAGTGAAGGTAAGGAACACAGTGTCTATTCTAACTATGCTATCGGTACCACAACCGTTAAGCCGCTGTCGTTCAACACGCTGAAGATTGACAGACTTAAGTCATGGCCTGGTAAGAAGCTGATTTACAAGGCTATCGACAAGATTATCAGCCAGATTAAGATTCACGTGCCCAGTATCGACCTCGACAAGGCTATCACCTTCAATGAAGTTGAAGCTAAGGGTAACGAAGTCACGGTGTCCTTCAATGCTTATGTTAATGGTCACTTACAAACCGTAACGCTTACTGTGACTACCGATTCCGAGGACATAACAACACTCCAACAGCTTGAGGAGTTGATTTACACTTCTGAAGACGGTGAAGTAAAGGTTAATCTTGCTATGCTCATTAACAAGATTAACAACCTTGACGACGAGTGGGAAGCTGCTATCGAAACCGCAAAGGACGACATGATTGCTGGTATGCAGAAATATGTTGATCGGGCTTACAACAAGGCCAACTCTATCTTCACTCTCTATTCTCTGCTTGATATCAACTTGGTTGTCTTCCAGCCGGGTAAGGGCTTTAAGTTCTGTGGTCCCACTGTAGAGCGCGCTACTATGCTTTCAGGCACCGCAAACCTCATCCCCACATCGAACTGCGCTGAGTATCTGGCTCCTGCTTACAAGAAGTATATTGCCATCTCGAATGTCTATGACGCTTCAACGAAGGCTCCTCTCTCGCAGGGTGAGGCTATCGCAAAGGCTCAGGCAGCTGCAGGTAAGAACTTTAACCAGGTTATTTCTGGCGACGCTACTTTGACCATCAGTGGTGAGGCTGGTTACATCTACGAGATTAGCTACGCTGCTGTTGACTACCACGGCATGAAGACCCGTCAGACATTCTATGTTCAGTTCTAAACGTAAGTGAGTAATTTTAATTAAATGTTTCAGAAGAATATGAAAAAGATTATATTGTCTGGACTGCTGTTCCTGGGCGTGCTTTCTGCACAGGCCCAGGCCCAGCAGCAGGGCACTACCGAATATGACTTCAATCCCCACTGGTATGTGCAGCTTCAGCCTCTGGGTCTGCAGCATACACTTGGTGAGCTGAAGTTCGGTGACCTGAACCACTACAACATCCAGGCTGCTGCTGGTTACAACTTCAACAAGATTCTTGGTGCTCGCCTCTCCGTCAATGCATGGAGCAGCAAGGCTGGTATTGAGATTGACCAGAGCACTGATGCCACCAGGACAGCTCCCAAGACCTTCAAGGATGAGTGGAAGTGGAACTATGTAGCTCCCTCTCTGGAGTTGACTGCAAATCTCTCGAATGCTTTCTTTGGCTACAAGCCCCAGCGCCTCTTCACTCTCAGCGGATTCATTGGTGTCGGTGCAAACATTGCATGGGGCAATGATGAGGCTAATGATGCTAACAAGCGCCTGGTTTCATGGCTGAGCAGAGGTAATACACTTACTGTTCCTGGTGACCAGAACCTGGAGTATCTCTGGGATGGCACAAAGGTGAATATTACCGGTCGTGCTGGTCTTATGGGTGACTTCCGTATCAACGACCGTTTCAGCGCTGGCATCGAAGTCAACGCCAACGTTCTCAGCGACAAGTACAACTCAAAGAAGGCAGGCAACGCCGACTGGTATTTCAACGCACTCGCTGGTGTGAAGATGAACCTCGGCCCGACCTACACCACCCGCATCATCCCGCCCGTGGAGCCTGAGATTCGCTATGTGGACAAGATTGTGGAGAAGATCGTTGAGGTTCCTGGCAAGCCCCAAACCATCATCAAGACCGCTCCGCTGCGCCGCGATATCTTCTTCAAGATTAACTCAACGAAGATTCGTCCCACAGAGACCGCAAAGGTGGCTGACATCGCCAACTACCTGACCGAGAATCCTGAGGCAAAGGTTGTCATGACTGGTTATGCTGACAAGGGTACAGGTAACGCTACTATCAACGCTCGTCTTGCTGCTGGCCGTGCACAGGCAGTGAAGGACATGCTGGTGAAGACCTACAACATCCCCGAGAGCCGTATCTCCTACGATTCAAAGGGTGACACTGTCCAGCCGTTCAGCGAGAATGACAAGAACCGTGTGACTATCTGTATCGCTGAGTAATTCAAGCGAGGTTAACTGAAAAGAACTAGTTCCCCTCCTATTTCCAAAAAAGGAGGGGAATTTTTTTGAAAATTAGAATATAGAGAATTGTATTGGTAATATTATTATGAAAAGATTGTTTTTGTTTGGGGCATTAGTAGTAGCTTCTTTGTCTCTCGTTGCACAGAGCCTTCCTCCATCAGGTTACTATCGTGTGCAGAGTGTGAGGAGCAACCGTTATATCTGTATTCTTGATGATTACGGTTCATTAAACTATCAAGCAGCAAACGCTGATATGGGAGCACTTCGCACGTTTGCATATAATGAAGACGACGTGATTTCCAATCCTGGCACTGTAATCTATGCTGAATTTATGGGTGGGAACAAGTACAACCTCCATGGGCAGGGTACGAGTGTAAGCGACATATCAGGTCATGTGCTCCAGATTCAGGCAAATAGTGATGGTACTTACTCAACATTTGCCAGTATGTCGGGTATCACGAAATACCTCTATGAATATGATTCCGACTTTGGCTCCTTTGGTGGCGTGGGCGTAAGCAATTACTCTGCCACTAATAAAGCATTCCGATGGAATGTGCTACCCATTTCAAGCGGCGACGACACCAACTATTTCGGCATTAAGCCCAATATCCAGGTGGGTTCTGACTGGTACAGGTCGCTCAATGTGGCGTTTAATTACAGTTTTGCATCTTCTGGCATGCAGGCCTTCTATGTAACAAAGGTAGATGCAGCCAAGGGTATGGCTGTTTATGAAGAGATTACAGGAAGTGTGCCCAAGGGCACGCCTGTCTACGTGAAGTGTGCCTCTAACAAGCCCTCCGATAACCGCCTTAACATTCTTACTGGTACGGTGGCAGCTATTAGCAACAATCGGCTCACTGGCGTTTATTTCTGCTCCACTCCCAATGATGCTATGCCTACCAACAAGAATCACATTGATGCCCTGGAGTACGACGAAAACACTATGCGCTTGCTGGGCAAGACTAGCGACGGCTCGCTCGGATTCGTCAAGGCTCCCGACTCCTCGTTGCGTGTTGAGAAAGGCATAAAATACGTTCCTGCCAACAGTGCCTACCTTATCGTTGACAGAAGTGCCCCAGCCGAGTTAAAGCTTGTGTCGAAGAAAGAATATGAGGAGGCTTCCACTCCTGTTAACGTCACCGTGACCGCCAAGAGTTACACCCGTGTTTATGGCGATGCCAACCCCACCTTCGAATATACATCCGACGGCACCTTCACTGGAGTGCCCGAGCTGAAGTGTGAGGCCACGGCTACATCGCCTGTAGGAACCTATCCCATCACCGTCAGCCAGGGTACTGTCACTGGCGCCACCGTCGTCGGTGTTGCCGGTACACTGACCATTACCGCAGCTCCGCTTACTGTCACCGCACAGGTAGCAAGCCGCGAGTATGGCGCAGCCAACCCCGCTTTCACATTCACCTATAGCGGATGGAAGAACGGCGAGACAGACGCCGTGCTTACCAAGAAGCCCACGGCTGCCTGTGCAGCCACAGCTACAAGCCCTGTCGGAACATACGATATTACGGTCAGCGGTGGTGAAGCCAAGAACTACGCGTTCACTTACGTTCCTGCGAAGCTTACCGTCAACAAGGCCACGCTGAACGTGAAGGCCGATGACAAGACCCGTTCGGAGAATACCGACAACCCCGTGTTCACACTCACCTATACGGGCTTCAAGAACAACGAGACGGAGGCAGTGCTCGACACCAAGCCTACAGCCACCACGACCGCAACTAAGACGAGTGCTCCTGGCAACTATCCCATCACCGTCAGCGGTGGTTCTGCAAAGAACTATAACCTGACCTACACGAATGGCACGCTCACCATTACCTCTGGCACGCTCGTACTCACGGCCAAGAGCTATACGCGCGTATATGGCGATGAGAACCCCACCTTCGAGTTTGAGCGAAGTGGTTCGGCAACGCTGCGTGGTACACCGTCTATCACTTGCTCCGCTACCAAGACATCGCCCGTTGGCACCTACGACATCGTCATTGCCAAGGGTACGGTGGAGAACGAAGGTGTAACCTACGTCAACGGCAAGCTGACCATCACTCCCGCCGAGCTGACTGTCACGGCCAACGATGCCAGCCGTGAGTATGGCGACGAGAACCCCGCTTTGACCGTTAGCTACAATGGATTCAAGAACAGCGACACCGAGGCTGCGCTCGCCACCAAGCCCACCGCTTCAACCAGTGCTACGAAAGCCAGTGATGTTGCCATCTATGTCATCTCCGTCTCTGGAGGAGCAGCTACCAACTATACCCTGAAGTACGTGCCGGGCAAGCTCACCGTCAACAAAGCTGTGCTGACCGTGAAGGCCAATGACGCCGAGCGTCAGGAGGGCGAGGCCAATCCTGAGTTCACGCTCACCTACAGTGGTTGGAAGAACAACCAGACGGAGGCCGTGCTCACCAAGAAGCCTGTCGCCACTACCACAGCCGACGAGTCAAGCACGCCTGGTGAATATCCCATCACCGTTTCTGGTGGTGAAGCCACGAACTACGCGTTCAACTATGTCGCAGGAAAGCTTACCGTCACCGAGAAGGATGGTATAGAAGACATCCTTGGCGATGCTGCCACCTTCAACGTCTACACGGTTTCTGGCTACAAGGTGCGCAGCAATACCACCACGCTCCAAGGGCTGCCTGCTGGCATCTATGTCATCAATGGCAAGAAGGTAATCATCAAGTAGAAGCTATAGAAGTTATAGAAACTATAGAAGTTATAGAAGCTATAAAAGTTAAAGACGTTAGAACTCCTATAACTCTCCAAAGATGAAAGAACATCGGGGGGCGTCCACACGGATGCTCCCCGATGTTTTCATTTGACGGTTATCCAGACGGTTTCGTCACGCTCGTTGGCTACTGTACAATATTTATCTTGCGCCCGTTGTGAATGTACAGGCCTTTGCGCATATTCGAAGGATTGCTGATTCTGCGACCGTCAAGGGTGAACCAAGCTTCTGAGTCGAGGGGCGAGAAACGGGAAGTGCCCGAAGCCTCAGGCAACTGAATGTCTTCTATGTCGCCCTGACGGTTTTCTATGTTGATGACAAAGGAACGGGCATCGCCACCACCTTCTGGTACGAACTCTTCATCAGAGCCGCCACTGGTTTCTTCGGCCATCTGCACTCCGTTGAGCTGTAAGTAGGCGCAACTAGCGTTGATGGTGACATCACCCGCACCATTGGGATAGTAGAGGGTGTTGTAGGCACCGAGGAAGAGCATGCTACGGTCTTCCACATCACAGGCAAAGGTGGTGTATATGCCAGTGAAAGTGACCGTTCCGTCTTCGGAAGTGGTGGGGGTGGGCACTTTATTGATTTTGACGTTTTTGAAGATGGGTTCAAAATAGCCATAGGCAACGTCGTTGGGGTTGTAGTTTTCTGCTGGCTCCCATTTCACGAGGTATGGCTTTCCTGCTTCCACATTATATACTCGCTTGAAGAAGAGGTAGAGGCTCCCGCCTTCGCATCCCGTTTTGTATGTGAAATCGTTCTTATCCTTCACGCTATACAACCGCGTAACATCCATTTCCTTTATCATACAGCCATTCGTGGAACTCAGAATAGTGTTTGCGATGTCCAAATCGAAAGGCAGACACAGGGTGTTCCACGCGCCGTCCTTGTAGAGTCTTCGGCCGCGCAGCTTCACGTTGTAGGTATGGCCATTACAGTCATTCAGAAGCGAAGTGTTGTCAGTAGCGTTGTCGAGTGTGAGGACGTGGCTGTAGTAAATGTCGCCGTACTTCACGCCGTAGGTGTAGGTAGTGAGGCAGGGAGTAAGGCCGTCACAGGAATAGGTTTCAACAACCGTACCCATGTCTGTTATATCTGCGGCGGCGGTGACGCTGCGTACACGGACAGCACCACAGTCGGTGACGCCATCGTTGTCGCCGTCAGTCTCATCATAGTTAGTCATGGTAGGCAGTTGTGAAGAATCACTCGGTTTCTCCCCCACAGCACAGATGCCGCTCTGTGTAGTGGTGTAGAAATTGTTCAGAAGATTGACGGTGCTGCGGTTTGATCTGTTATCTAAATAGCCGACAATAGCGCCTTTGCTTTGAACATTAACGTCAAGGTCAATCGAGTTGGCGTTGCCGCAATAGAAGCAGTTCTTGACGTTGGTGGTATACTCGTTATTTCCCGAAGGATTAGACACACCGCACTTTCCCACAATGCCCCCAACGGAATAAGTGCTATTGCTATTGCTCTTCACAGTCGCCATAGACGTACATGCCTCAATCGTGCCGGATTCGCATATTCCCACGACTCCACCGTTGCTCGTACTGCCAGGTCCCACGGTGACGGTGGAAGTGACGTGGCAGTTCTTCACCGCACCACCGTTTGAAAGTAAGGCCACGATGCCCGCACAGACACCATCTACGCTTCTGAAGCTGCTGTTAGCCAGCGTGAGGTTTTCCACTTTGCCACCCTTTACAACATTGAAGAGCGACTGCCTGCCTGAGTTTGAAGCGGTGATGCCGCTGATAGTGTACCCCTGCCCGTTGAACGTGCCGGCAAAGTAATGTGTATTACCACTGGCGCTGCCTATGGGCGTATAGTTGGCACTGGTGTAATCGAGGTTTGTAGCCAGCAGGAATGTGTAACCTTCGTAATGCGTATCACTGTTGCTGTTCACATACTCTGCCAACTTATTCATGTCAGCTATGCCCTGAATGGTGATGGTAGTACCATCGACATCAGAGAAGCCTTCGGTTGGGCTGTTGGCATCAGCTTTGACTTCCTGCGCGCATAAGAGCACGAGGTTTATGATGATTGAATATTTTGCTTTCATTGTTGCGTTCATATTACTTGATGATTACTTTCTTTCCACCGACGACATAGATGCCGGGAGCCGTGGGAACTTCGTTGAGCCTTCGTCCGTCGAGGGTGAACCATGTCTCTGCGTTGAGCGATGGGTGAGTGGTGAGCGTTATCCCCGTGTCGATGTCGTCCTCATATCCTGAGAATATGCCATTGGTGCCTTCGGCTTGAAGTATGCGCGGAAGGCTCCCACCCATGCCTTGCGGTAGTTGCTGCCGTCGCTTCTTATGCGGCACCACTTTCCGCTGTTGAGCGTGTAGGCGTTGATGTCGGCCGACGTCTCGTTGCTGAGCTTGGCGAAGGTGCCTTTCCACCATCCAATCTCGTATCCGTCAATTTCAAAGACATCTTCCTCCTCTGCTTCTCTGGGTGCTGCGATGACCTCGGTGTCCTTCGCACGTATTTGCAGCTGTCCTTTCTTCATAAGCACGAGGTAAGGCTCACCGGCCTTGATGCTTCGGTTGATGAAGTTCAGGTGGTCGGTAAAGGCGAATGTGTGTTCATTGGCTGCGTTGCTGACATATTGCATGGAATGTATTTCTGCCGCTCCCTGTGTCCCCAAGGCTTCGTCCACCTCGTCGCTGGTCATGGTGAAGGGCAGACACAAGGTGGAGGCATAGCTCTTGTAGCTGCCGTCTTTCTGTTTCGAAGCCCTGAGTATGCGGCTGTACTCGGCCACGGCGGCGTGGAAGGCGTATGGCGGCTTGAAATCCCATGCGTCGGTGATGGTGAGGTCGGTGCAGTGGGTTCCCACCACGATGTTCTTGCCTGGCTGTGCCTTGTCTTCCGGCATGTAGATGATGGTGCGCTCGTCCACCTTGTAGAAGGGGTTGCCCTGGGCATTGCGGTCGATGCTGACGGGTGCTATCGCGGTGCACTTGCTGAGGTCGATGCTCCACAGTTCTGCCGTGCAATCGGCGAAGATGTTCTTGCCGAGCGCCACGACGGGTACCGGCTTCTCGATACCGAACGACACGTAGGGAGCTGTGTCAGGCACTACTGCGTTTCCTCCACGTCCGTGGTAACCCACCAGTGTGGCGGTGATGTTCTGCTCGTTCTCGGTGTTGATGGCGAAGTTGAAGTCGCCGACGGCGATGACAGGGTTGTTGTCCTCCAGCTCTATGGCAATCTCTGTGGCGGCAGCACCACCGTTGGCAGCGAAATAGGCGGTGAAGGGCTTCACTTCATAGGTGAGGTCGCTGGTGGCCTTGACGAGCTTCCAGCCGTCGTCCGTGAACATATATATGTTGTTGTCGCGTGCGCTGATGTTGCCAATGCGGTTCATGGAGCCTTCGTAGGTGTAGCCGCCTAGCCGCACGGCTTTGCTGCTGATGGCAGGGCACACCACCTGTGCCTTGGTGCCCAAGAGCACGGAGTCGCAGCGCACCACGAGGTAGTAAGGTCTGAAGGCCTCGACGAAGTTCTCGCGTACACGTTCGAAGAGCGCCGTCGTCTTTCCTGCCACGTTATATACGTGCGTGGGTTGGTAGAGGGTGCAGTTCTTGGACAGCGCCACGTCGTAGGGCAGACAGAGGGGATAGGCTTTCTCCTTCCACGAAACGTCCTCACCGACGTACAACGTGCTGATTTCAATCTTATTGCCATCGTCATCGTAACAGATGTTGTAGTTCTCATCCATCTGATAGACGGTTTGGTAGATGGGTTTGCTGCCCGTTTTGATGGCGGCGAGGGTGTCTTCTAGCAGTATGCCGTTCTCAGCGGTAATCTGCCGTGAAAGGCCAAGTGGCAGCTGCTCGGCATGGGCGAAGACATCGACTTTCTTGTCAATCCACAGGCGCGAAGCCTTGAACTTGTAGTGACGAAAACCTTGGTCGGAGAGGTCGAGCCATGCAGAGGCGGGAATCGTCTCGTCGGGAGTGAGCACGTTCATCATGCGGGCAGACAAGTTCGCAGAGCCGTAGACGGCTTGATTGACGTGCACGTCCCACCTGTCGGCAAAGCAATCGGGAATGGGATAGGATCCGTTGTGGTATGCCCATGCGTCGATGCCCAGCGTCGCAGCCGGATAGACGGTTTTGAAATAGACATCCTGATAGTCGAACGTCTGCTTGGTGCCGCTATAGTCGAGAATCTCCAGGGGCCTACCCGTCAGGATGACGCTCTCCGAGTGCTGGATGTTGCCTTTGGGCATGTAGTTCCTGTATTCATCGCCATCGGCATAGGAACAGCTGACGGTGGCCTTACCCGCTGCGACGAAGGGAGCTATGTTCTGGTTTCCGTAGTTATTCACGATAACGGCACAGTTGGTGATGGTGGCATCGGCGGCGTTGCCTACAAGGCCGGCATGGAGCTCGGTGTCAGACGCTGGATGCTGGGAGTTGGGAAGTGAATTGCCCTCCGACCAGCAGCGGTCGATGCTGAGGGCAGCTTTGGCATCTCCCACCAAACCTCCCACTAAGCCGTTGCCGCGGCAGGAGGCGTTGACGAAGGCGGAGTCGATGCGTGCCGGCTTTGTGACGACGGCGGCGACAGCACCTACGGCGTCAGTACCTGCGAAGAGGCATTTCTCCAAGCGAAGGCCAACGATAGAAGGACCGTTGTAGTAGCCGATGAAGCCGGAAACGCCGTCAGCCTGAACCTGCAGGTTGCTGATGGTATGCCCCTGTCCGTGGATGGCACCGCTGAAGGCAAGCTCGGGCGTTTCGCCAAGAGGTGTAGTGAAGATGGTGTCGGGAAGGTCGATGTCTGCCTCTAGCCACAGGTTCTTTAACGTGCCATAGCGCTCGGGGTTGCTGGCAATGCGCCTCACGTCGTAAAAATCCGCGAGGTCGTAGAGCCGGAAGTTCTCCAGTGCGCTGCGGTTGATGTTGACAAAGGCGGTGCCCCACCCCTCGGCGGTCGTCCATCCAATGCTGGAATTGGAGTACTTGGCAGCGGCGTAGGCGGTACCCGATTCGGTAGGCACATTGAGGAGCACACCTTGCCGGTAGTGCTGCAGCTGGTCGTCGCCAATACCCTTCTTGTGCACGAAGCACACATCGTTGTACTCCCATGTGGGCGGCGTGACGGCCTTGCAGGTCATCATCTCCAACTTCTTCAAGCCGATGAAAGCACCCGAACCTACTGTCTTTAACGTCGAGGGAAGTTCCACCTCCCTGACACTGCTACAACCGATGAAGGCGAAGTCGCCAATGCGCGTGATGCCCTCCTGGACAATGACCACCTCTATACTGTTGCAGAAACGGAAAGCCAGGGGCATGACCTGCGTGACTTCGTAGCCGTCCATCTTCGAGGGTACCGTCACGCGGCCTTTGGTATAGTGCGAAATTCACGCATTACTACCCGAACCAAGACCTACCGTGCCGTCGGCAAGCACGGTGTATTCGGCCGTTGCTTTTACGCCATCAACGAGTACATGACCCTTGATGACCTTTGCAGAAAGCCCTGAAACGAAAGCTGTCAGGGAAAGCAGAAGAATAATTTTCTTTACCATTTTCGTTTGCAGATATCTGATACTCTATGGTACATACGTAAATTCAGAACGTCTAAAATCACATCAAGATTACTGTCGCCTTTGAAGAAATCGGTGCCAGAATCCATGTGGTCTTGCTTGTTACGGGCATCTTCCAGCTCCACTTTGTCGCCAAAAGTGTTTTTGACCTTGAGTGCGTTGGAGTAGGGTACCACGGTGTCGCCCGTGGAATGGAACAACTGGATGGTATGTGCAGGATTCCATCCTCTGGACACGTCGTTGCTTGCAAGGGCGAAATGCAGGTCTTCCATCACGCCACGTTGCTTCGGCAGGGGTACACCTTCGGCAGAGGTGAAGGTGTCCTTGTTGTCGTTGTAGAGCTTGAGGAAGTAATTGTAACATTCGTCGTTCATGATGTCTTTCAGCGAGCAGCTCTTGTAGTTCTTCTCGGTCTTCTTGGCATCATACAATTCCTGCCACTTCGCATCGATGTCGCCAGTAGTGTAATCTTTGCTGGAAAGCCAGTCGAAGATGCCAGTATTGACAAACTCCGGGCGGAAGTAATCCTCGGCCTTGTGGCTGACCATATAGGGGTTGGTGTCGAGCATACCCTTGACGATAAGTGGCAGAACCACTGGCATGGACAAGTTCTTGCCATCCACTGACTGCTGCACGTATGACATGAGGGTGGCGATGGGGTCGTAAGGGCCGTCGCCGCAGTATGAACCTGCGAAATGGAACTCCTCAACGAGGTTGTTCTGCTCGATGAATCGCTGACAGGCAAGCGCCACGGAACCTCCCTGAGAATAGCCAACGCTCATGGTGCGGAACTGCTCGCGGATGGGGTGACGAAGGTAGGTTAGCGCGGCATCGTGCTCATAGAGGTCGCGGCCATAGCGCGTGGCGTCGATGCACTGGCGCGCCGTGAGCTCCTGGTAGAGATAGGGGTGCGCGCGCTCCTTGGTGAGGCCATAGCCTTCGTAGTCGGCCATAATGACCAGATTATCGTTGAACTCATGGCTGGCGGCACTCTGACCCATTTGGTCAACTATATAGGTACCAGAAAGTATAGCGACGACAGCAAAAGGAGCAGCAAGAAGCATTCCTAGCCCTGGAATGAAAAGCGCCGCAACCGCAATAGTGCTGGCCACGGCAAACACAGCCGTAGCGCCTACCCCATAACCTGTTTGTAAGACAAGCTTGCTGCCTGCTGCGAGCGAGAATATCATGCCCCAGTCGTCTTGTTTGAAGTTGTTAATCTGAGCCGATGGTCGTTGGCTGTCGGCGGTGATGGTGAGGTGTGTACCGATGATGATGTTGCGCACCTCCTTGGTTGCCTCACGTGTGGGACAAGCAGCTATGGCAGAGAGCATGATGGGGTTGCCGTCGGCATCTACGGAGGGGTATTCGTAGCGGAACACGTAGTAATAGAAGTTGTTCACATAATCTTCCATGAGGTTGCCCCACTGACGCATACCGCTGTCGACAATCGCACGCCGCACGGCACGCCGCGGCTGCATCGCAAGGTCGATGCTCAGCGAGTCGTAGACGTTGACATTCTCTGACTGCCAGAGGATTTCGGGCCTTGAAGCAATGCAGATGGTGTCCTCCTTCTGAGTGAGAGAATCGGTCTTGACATAAACTTGCAGGTCGTACACGCATACGCCAATGTCCGTAATGCGGGCTTCAAGCACCTCCTCGGTATCGGACGATTGGTACGCACCATCGGACGATTGGTACGCACCATCGGACGATTGGTACGCACCATCGGACGATTGGTACTCACCATCGTCTTGTGCCCAAACTGACTGCCCCAAAGAAAGCAACAGGGCAGCGAGCATCCAAAGAAATTTTCTTTTTTCCATATCTCATAAAAAAACGCGTGCAAAGGTGCTGCTTTTTCCCCATCTGCACAAATAAGTGCCACATATTTGTTGTTTTTTCCGACAGATATTTGTGGGAAACAGAAAAAAGCATTAACTTTGCAACGTCAAGACAGATAAACCTGTGGAAGAACTGCTTCACTACACTTGGCGACACAAAATGCTGCCACTCGGAGAACTGCTGACCACCGACGGACGGACGGTGGAGGTCATCGACCCAGGATTGCACAACCGCAATGCAGGACCTGACTTCTTCAATGCGAAGGTGCGCATCGGCAACACACTGTGGGTGGGCAACGTGGAGCTGCACCTTAAAAGCAGTGACTGGTATGTCCACGGACACGACGAGAACCACGCCTATAATAATGTGGTGCTCCACGTGGTCTGCGAGGCCGACTGCGACGTGCTTACCGAGGACGGCCACTACCTGCCGCAGCTCGTGGTGCCCATAGCCGAGGGACTGAAGCAGAACTATGACGAGCTTCAGCGCACCGCCCTCTACCCCCCGTGCTACAAGATTGTTCCGACATTGAGCAAGTTGACCATCCACTCCTGGATGGCCGCCCTGCAGACGGAACGGCTGGAACAGAAGACCTTTGCCATCACCGAGTGGGCGCGACGCCTCAACGGCTCGTGGGAGGCGGCCTACTTCTTCTGCCTGGCCCGCACCTTCGGCTTCGGCATCAATGGCGATGCTTTCGAGCAGTGGGCCGTCAACATCCCCCTGCAGTCCGTGGGCAAGCACCGCGACGACCTCTTTCAGGTGGAAGCCATCTTCTTGGGACAGGCAGGACTTCTCACACCCGAAAGCGTGCCCGAACGCTACCGCGTCGAAGCCCTGGCCGAGGGCTATTTCACCCGTCTGCACAATGAATATCAGTATCTGGCCCATAAATTCTCGCTGCAGCCCATGGACTACGCGCTATGGCGATTCCTGCGACTACGGCCGCAGAACTTCCCACACATACGCATCTCCCAGCTGGCCCGCCTCTACCACGAGCGGCGCTCCGGGCTGAGCGAACTGCTGGAGTGCGAGACGGTGGAGCAACTGCACAAGCTGCTGTCCACCCACGTCACACCCTACTGGGAGACCCACTACACCTTCGGCGCCCCGAGCACCCACAGTGAAAAACACCTGTCGAAGGAATCGCTCGACATCATCATCATCAACACCGCGATCCCCGTGCTCTTCGCCGTTGGTCGCCACCGCCAGAAGGAACAGCTCTGCGACCGCGCCTTCGACCTGCTGGAACAGCTGAAGGCGGAGAAGAACCACATCATCAACATGTGGCAACAGTGCGGCCTGGAGGCAAAGACCGCTGGCGACAGCCAGGCCCTCATCCAACTCAAACGCGAATACTGCGACCGCCGCGACTGCCTGCGCTGCCGCTTTGGATATGAATACCTTCGCCATAGCCCCTAAGTTCTTGCTTAGGCAAGCGTCCCATTGGGCCGAGCGAGGGGGTTGGGGGTCTGAACAGACAACAATAACTTTTTTATATGGAAGAGAATATTACTAACGTAGGTCGTTCAGACCCCCAACCCCCTCGCTCGGCCCAATGGGACGCTTGCCTAAGCAAGAACTTAGGGGGCTCGCGGAACTACATCTTCACAGTGAGAATGGCCGTCCGCGACTACGAGTGCGACATCGAGGGCATCGTAAACAATGCCCAGTACATTCACTACTGCGAGCACACCCGCCACCTATTCCTGAAGGAGTGCGGCTTGAGCTTCGCCGACATGCACCGCAAGGGTGTCGATGCCGTCGTGGCTCGCATGTCGCTGCAATACAAGTCGCCCCTGCGCCCCGACGATGAGTTTCTCTCCTGCCTCAACCTCACGAAGGAGGGCATCAAGTACGTATTCCATCAGGACATCTACCGCGCCAGCGACAATGTGCTCTGTTTCCGTGGTAAGATAGAACTCGTCTGCCTCGTCAACGGTCGCCTAGGCATCAGCCCTGACTACGACGAAGCCTTCAAGAGATTTGTCTGAGGCAAAACCGCTTTCTCCCATAGACGAAACGGCGAGCTGTACGTTAATTCGTCTTAATTGACGCGTTAATTCGCCCGAATTATTGCGGGAATAGAAAAAAAGGTGTAAATTTGCATCGTTAAACCTAAAGAACCGCTAAAACATTTTCAATCATAAATTTTTTAATCATTTTATTCTTTAAGTCCAATCATTTTAACCCTTAAGATTATGGAAAAGATTACAAAACAATTGGAGCGATGGTGGCGGTTGCCGCTGTCGGTTTCCCATCATGGCCGTCCGCTGCAGGCTTTGGCCATGCTGTTGTGTGCTATGATGCTCTTAGTGCCGCAAAGGGCAGGGGCTGTGGCAGGATCTGACTGGGGCGAAAAATATAGCTTCTTGTACAGGTATCTGTTAGAAACAGATAATTTATCTAAAAATGATAGTAAGCTCAAGTACGACCAAAACAACAACGGCAACAGTCCGTATATCCAGTTCACTGTGGGCTACGGCTGTGAATACATGGGCTACAAGGAGGGCTTCATGGAGGCTGGTAATGGCCTTGACATCTGGGCAAGTAAGGATGGCGGTAGTAGTTGGGAGAAAATCATCAACATCTATACCAACGAAAACTTCATCTTTTTTGTCAGGAACCAGGCGTCAGGGTGTGCCAAGTATGAAAACAGCTACACCACGACAGAATACACAGTGGGACATTACTACCACCAGAAAATACGCTGGACGTTGCCCATTCAATGGCGCAACTGCAACATCAAGTTGAAGTGTACGGGCACTTGGTGCAAACCGAACGGCTCGGACAGTGGATCTTTACCAGAAAAGGATGCAAATGGGAAGCCGAAAAATGAAAACCTAACCATTTTCAGCATCGCAACGCCCTACACCTTCAATGTCCGCTCCATATCATGGAACACCGGGTGGAGCATTTCCCCCGACAGCACGATAACTGTTCCCTACAAGTTCGAAGGTACTTCACGCAATACCGACGGCAACACGCATATCTGCACTCAGATTGATGGTGGCTATAATAGTACAATCGGATACAAGAACCCAAACAAATACGCCAACGGTTCATATACTTTCAACTTGAAGGATATTGACATGAATTTTCGGAAAAAATTCACGATTACGCCTTACCACGAGTTCACGCACGATAACGACAAGGACAACAAAAATAGCAGGAAGGACTATAAGCAATTTGCCTCTACATTAACATTCTCCCCCTTCCCTATAGCCGTCATCGAGAATACCGAGTTCATACAATTGTCTAACCAGGTAAAATTGACATGGAAGGCTGACAATACGAATTATTCCATGGGCAAATGGGACACTCGGTGGATAATCTACCGCAACGGTGTCTTAATCGATTCGGTGTTTCAGCGAATAACCGAGGAAGGAAATACCAACCATAATTATAACTCGGACACAGGTACATACACCTATATCGACGAGAAATTTCCCAACGAGACCGACTTGGAGTATGAAATCTATTATGTATGGCGCGACTGGCCTGCAAAGACGAAGGTGGCAAGCCTGAAATCAATCACAAGGGCAGCGAATAGCAATAAGGTGAACACCAAGCGCACGGTGCCCGTCAAAGAGGCGGAAGCGAAGAGCTATCCCGACAGCATCGTGTTCACCTGGACTTCCGACCACTATCCCTCGGGTTGGGGCCATGAGTTCCGCATCTATGTTGACAATGAGACATCGCCCATCTACACCATCACGCCCAAGGATATGCAGGGTGAATTCAAGTGGATACACCGCACCACCGACCAGCACAGCGATCGTCAGGCTGGCATAGACGAGCACGGCGTCCCATACGTTGAGGAGCCGCTGAACGCCTGCGACCCCCATACCTACCGCATTCAGGGCGTCGTCAAAGATAAGGAGTTAGTTGACGACAAGGTGGTGTTTGCCAAGCGCGCCATCGGCAACGGCACCCGTTTCTATTCCCTCGATGCCACGAAGGGCAACCATCCGGGCAAAGTGAAACTGGCGTGGAGAGTCAACCTGCAAGGCTCCACCGATGCCAAGACCTATGTCGTGGAACGCCGCACTGCCGAGAATGAAGACGAGGCATGGACCCAGCTCACCCGCATGTCGAGCAAAGACGAAAACCTGACCTACGACGACGACACGCCACTGCCGGGTGTCTATTACGACTACCGCGTGACGGTCATCGACAAATGTTCCGACGGCACGGAAACCACCAATGACAAGACCGACATAGGCTTTGCCAAGACCACGGGCACCGTGAGCGGCCGCATCACATTCGGTTCGGCAGGCAACTCTGTGGTCGGAGCTGACGTGGAGGCCAAGAAGACCGGCGCGTCGGGCGAGAGCGGAAACCAGTACCGCTCCATGCACTTCACCAACAACACCGGTTCAGTGAGGTGGACATACCCCAACGATACATACGCCGCCAACAACTTCTCCACGGGCGATTTCAGCATCCAGTTGTGGATGAATCCCAGTGAGCTGACCGAAACCAAGACAGTGCGCCTGAACGGCGAGACCTGCTACGTGGGCATGGACGCCAATGGCAAGCTGACGCTGGTCAACGGTGCGAATACCCTGACCTTCAACGATCTCAAGCTGACCGCCGGAAAGTATAACCACGTGGCGCTGACTCGCAAGGCAGGGACGCTGACAGGCTACCTGATAGCCTTCGACACTGCGGGTATGGCGGTGACGAAGAAGGAAGTGCTGACCCTCGACGGTGCTTTGAGCCTCGATGGCGCCACGCAGTTCTCGATGGGCTACTACCAAGGCTATGCCGATGAGTTCCGCCTGTGGACAAAGTGCCTCACCGAGGCCGAGGTCATGGAGAACTACGACCACCTGCTCGTGGGCAACGAGGCGGGACTGGAGACCTACTGGACCTTCGACGAGGGTCTGAAGCGTAAGTTCTTCGACTATTCGCGCACCCTCACCGTCTATCACCAGCACCACGGCGATGTGGGCAACAACACCGAGGCCGACACGTTCACCCCCGAGGAACTGAAGCTGAAGGCAAAGACCGACCAGGACGGCAACTTCATCATCCAGGGCGTGCCGTTCAGCGGCGAAGGCACCACCTACGCCATCATCCCACGGTTGAACAGCCACGAATTCTCCCCCACGCAGCAGCTGCGCTTCGTGAGCAACAGTTCGTTGGTACACAACGGCACCGACTTCACCGACATCTCGTCGTTCCCCGTCAGCGGCTCCATCCGCTATTCAGGCACAACCTATCCCGTCGAGGGTGTCAACTTCTACGTCGACGGCATTGCCTGCACCAAGGATGGCAAGATGGTCACCACCAACATCGACGGTGAGTTTGAAATTAGCGTGCCCATCGGCGAGCACTACATCCAGGCAGTGCTGAACGGACACGTGTTTGTGAACGACGGCCGCTATCCTGCCGACCCCGAAGGCATAGGCGAGAAAGCCAACTTCGACCGCAAGATAACCGGTCTGGAGTTCCGAGACACCACGTTGGTCAATTTCACCGGCCGTGTGGTGGGTGGCGACATCGAGAATGCCTACCCCGTGGGCTTCGGCCTGAGCCAGAACAACATCGGCATTACGCGTCTCACCCTTAATCCGGTGAACACCAGTCCCTACATCAACGCGGTGAAGCAAAAGATTTCAGATACCAGCTTCGAGTACGTTTACAACACTGAGACCGCACCCGTTCCGTCGGCCACCGACAAAATCAACAGCAAGTCGTGGCGCGGTGGAGGCAGCGTGCCTGAAGCCAGGACAATATACATCGAGACCGACTCGCTGACGGGCGAGTTCTCAGCTCTGCTGCCGCCGTTAGAGTATGCCCTTGGCAACATGGTGGTTAGAAACACTGGCACCATCGTAGGCACAGGCATGACCATCGACCTCACGCGTGCAACGCTTGAGAACAGCGACACGCTCACCCTTGATGACGGTTCCTACCAGATTTACACCTACAACACCAAGCTGACGCAGGCCTACCACAGCGAGCCGCAATTAATTGTGCAGCAAGAAGGGCGTACCGACGGCTCGTTTGGCATCAAGAGCTACGAATTCAAGGATGCTACCACCACCACCACCATCAGCGATATCTATGAGATAGATGCCGACGGTAAAGTGAAATACAACTATGGCGTTCCCGGCCATGAAGCCCCGCTCTTCCGAGAAGGGTTGACATATCTTTTCAAATTGGAGGGCTACGAGGAGTACAAGAACTACGACGGCGACCCCAAACACGAAAGCCCTGTTGTGAAGAAAGTGCCGCTGAAGGACGTGGAGGTGATCATCGGCAATGCCCTTTCCGACGGTCAGGCTGTGTGGATTGTCACGGGACAGGTTACTATGGAAAATGGTCAAACCTATGATGCTGTAGCAGGACAGGTGGTTGAACTGCAAAACAACAAGCTGCGGTTAGACGAGAACGGCATAGCCAAATACCGATGGAGGGCAGGCGTGCCCAACGTGTCATCCCCCTATACACGCACCATTAGCATGACCTACGACATCAACGGGCGGCAGTATCAGTGGAATGGCAGCGGCTTGGAAGGTATCATTTTAGGCGATTTGTCCTCGGGCAGCAACTTCATGACTCAAGGCACCGACCATCTGACTATGATTCTGCGTGACCCTCCAGGCACAGGCTCGTCGGCTGAGTGGAGCACTGGAAGCACCACCACTGTGACCACGCTTAAAAACGACACATGGTCGGACAGTGCCGAAACTGGCTTCACCAGCCATCTGGGTTCTGTTACGGAAATAATGACGGGGAATGTTACCGGAGCAGGTGCGGGAGTACAGCCTGTGACAATAAGCTCTGTCAAGGTGGAGGCGAAGGACGATCTCACCACCCATGTCACGATGGAGAATGAAGGTGAGAGCGGCGAGACGATAGAGGAAACGACCACCATTACCAAGGCGGTGGCTACCTCTGGCGAACCCGACTTCGTTGGGGCAGACGGTGACATCTTCATAGGAAATTCCACCAACATTATTTTCGGCAATGCCCGTCGTGTGGGCTTCATGAAAGACAAGTCGAATTTCTCCATCGGCCTTCGCAACGTCATCTCGACCAGTATGAACCTCGACGGCACCACCTTCATGTACACGCAAGGCTACATCAAGAACACGTTACTGCCCAACTTCAAGAAGCTACGCCAGAGAATGCTCCTCACCAAGACGCAGGCAGAAATCGACCAATACAATCCTGTACATGACGTCGGCACACATAATTTGGGCAAGGAGGCCGGTAACCTTTACCTCACCAAGCTCACGCCCGACGATGAGAACTTCGGCGAGGAAGGCACATATACGGTGGTTGTCCCCGACCCATACGTGGAAATGCCTAATTCGGCGAAGAAGTCCAAGGAGGATATGATTGCATGGCTCATTAAGGAAAAATATGCCACTGCCGACAGCGTGGAATGGATTAACGGCCAGATTGCGACCTGGGAGAGAAACCTTGAACTGAACGAGCGGGAGAAGGTGCGTGCCTACGAGCTGCACAATGTTAAAGACAGCGTGCAATTCGAGAACTATTCGTTCGACGGTGGATCCAGTTACACCTACACGATAGAAAACGACTCCACACACACCTCGTCGTGGGAGTGGAACGTCAAGGCAGGCATAAAAGTCGCTAATCGTCTCGGTTTTGAAATAAATAAAACAGGTGTTGACTGGGACCTTGAAATAACTGCCACAGGTGGCCGTCACGAGTCCAGAGATTCAGTCAATTCCACTACCACCTCTTTCTCATACACCCTGGCCGAGGAAGGCAGCGATGCCATCACGGTCGATGTCTATCAATACGGTGCCTTCGGTCCCATCTTCCACACACGCGGCGGACAGACCTGCAACCCGTATGAAGACAAGGATACAACCTGCTACTACAAACCTGGAACTGTTATCATGGACAAGACCATGCAGATAGAGGTGCCGACCATCAGCGTTGACGTGCCCGTCATCAGCGACGTGCCTACCGGGTCGGCAGCCAACTACTCGCTGCACCTTGGTAATGGCTCTGAGATAGGCGAGGACGTGGCCTACAGGCTCTACTTCCTCGAAGAGACAAATCCCAAAGGTGCACAGCTGAGTATCGACGGCAAGGTGCTCACCTCCGAGGGACGGCTCTTCAAGGTGCCCGGCAACCAGACGTTAGACAAGGTGCTGCAGCTGCGGCAAACGGATATTAGCGAGCTCGACTACGACTCCATCGCAGTGGTCTTCGCCTCCGACTCACAGCCCGAGGACATCTGCAGTGTGGTTTATCTCTCGGCACACTTCACACCGTCATCGTCGCCAGTGACGCTGGCCATGTCAACCCGCACAATGAACGTCCTGAGCGGGGCCGATCTCGTGCTCACCATCAAGGACTTCGACCGTAACTACAAGAACCTGAAGGCCTTCCGCCTACAGTATAAGAAGGAGGGCAGCACCGACTGGACGCAGCTGCACGAATATGTGCTCAACGAAGAAGACTTGAGACCCGGCAACAACGAGCTTTTGCCCGCCGGGGCCACCGTGAGCTTCACGAAGCCCTTTGCAGCGTTCAGTGACGGCAACTACATCTTCCGTTGTGAATCGGCCGCCACCTACGGCACAGAGGAGGTCTATCGCTACAGCGACGAAATGGCACTGGTGAAGGACATGGTGAAGCCACGTCCGCTTGGAACGCCTGAGCCTGCCGACGGCGTGCTCGACATTGGCGACGATGTGACCATCACCTTCAATGAGACCATCGTGAAGGGCGAACTGACCAAGATGAACAACTTCACCGTGACCGGCGTGCTCAACGGCGCAGAGATAGACCATGAGACAGCGTTAAGCGTAGGCAGCGGCTCCGTCGCTGCAACCACCGAGACCGGCATCAACCTCGCCAACAAGGACTTCAGCATCGACACATGGGTGAACATCACCACTGCCGGCACGTTGCTCACCCACGGCCAGGGCAGCAACAAGCTGACCGTGGGCACTGATGCCAGCAACAAGTTGGTGGTGAAGATTGGTGACGACACCTACACCTCAACGAACAGTGTACCTACGGGCAAGTGGGCATTCCTGACACTCAACTACAGTCACTCCTCTCTCAACTCTCCTCTCCCAACTCTCAATGCCTCTGTGGCCACAGCCGACGAGACCGTTTCACTCTTTGCCAACACTGACGTAGCCGCATACACTGGCAACGGCCCGTTGAGCGTGGGCATCAGCAACACCGACGCCGTAGCTGCCAAAGCTGCCATGCATGAGCTGCTGCTCTGGGACGAGGCCCACGACCTGACCACCGCCTTGGCTAACCGCACGAAGACGAAGGCTCCATCGACACGCCACCTCATCGGCTACTGGAAGATGGACGAGGGCGAAGGCAAGGAGATTCGCGACTACTCCCGCAGCCGTAACATGACAATGGCTAACGAGACGTGGTATCTGAACAACGAGAACAAGGCCGTCACCCTCGACGGCAGCCACTACGTCACCCTTGATGCCTCCATGCTGCCCATCTCTGAATACGACGACTATGCCGTAGAATTCTGGATGCGCGGCGGCCAGCAGGCTGGCGAAGCCCGACTGATACAGATGGGCGACATTGCCCTCTCGCTTAACGCCGATGGCGAACTCCAGCTCAAGGGAAAAGACGCCTCAAGCACGACGGCGCAGCCTAATTCGGAATTCGTAATTAGTAATTCGAAACTGACCGACAATGCCTGGCACCACATCGCCCTGAACGTGCTGCGTCAGGGAGCCGCCGCCGTCTATGTCGATGGCAAGCGCTGCCTGACCACCAACGCCGCCAATGTGGGAGGCATCAACACCGACAGGTTTGTCGTCGGTGCACGCCGTATTTATGGTGCAGGTGGCCTTGACCCCTACACCTACGACAACGCCTTTAAGGGTGAGGTTGACGAGGTGCGCGTATGGGGTGCCACGATGAACGGCGACCTGCTCTCTAAGAACCGCAAGTTGCGCTTCACTGGCACGGAGGGCGGCCTCAAGGCTTACTATCCCTTTGAGACCAAGACGACGGATGACTACAACCAGATTGTCACCGTCGGCACGCCTAAGGATCTCACCGGCAGCGGCCTTCAGGCACAGCTGGTTGCGCTCAACGGTTCTCCAGCTGAGATAGGCTACTCCAACGAGGCTCCCGCCCTGCGCACTAAGAAGACTGAGACCAACGTCAACTTCACCTACGTGGCCTCTGACGAGAAGATTGTCATCGAGATTGACGAAGACCCCGCCACCATCGAAGGCTGCACGCTCAACTTCAACGTGCGTAATGTTGGCGACCTGAACGGCAACTATTCCAACGATGCCATCTGGAGCGCTTTCGTCAACCGCAACGAGCTGGTATGGGCCGACGATGCCCTGAGTCTTACACAACCTGTGGAGACCAGCAGCAGCGTCACCGCCACCATCGTGAACAAGGGCGGCAAACAGCAGATGTGGACGCTCGGCGGTATGCCCGCATGGCTGACAGCCAGCGCCGAGTATGGCACCACGAACCCAAAGAGCGAAAGCCAGGTGACCTTCACCGTTAGCCCGGCAACGCCCATCGGAAAGTATGAGGAGACCATCTACCTGAAAGGTAACGACGGCATTGAGACACCGCTCTCCATCAATGTGAAGGTGACGGGCGACGAGCCGCTGTGGGCCGTTAACACCACCGACTACCGGGAGAACATGAACATCATCGGCAACCTCTTTATCCTTGATGAGATGAGCGAGGACGAGGATGACATCGTGGCCGCCTTCATCGACGACGAGTGCCGGGGCGTGGCTCATCCAGTCTACGACAAGCGCTATGACAGCTACTTCGTGACGATGAATGTATACGATATCATTGACGATGACGACGCCGAAGCAAAAGCCAACAATCCTTCAAAGATAGAGTTCAAGGCTTACGATGCCTCTACGGGTATCATCTATCCCGTGGTGAAACCTTATCTGTACGGTAAGACGGTTCCCGAAACGATGCTCTTCAATTCCAACGACCTGGTGGGGCGCTACGCCAAGCCCATGAAATTCACCGCCACCGACGAGGTGGAGCAGAACATCGAACTGGCCAAGGGCTGGAACTGGATGTCGCTCGGCGTGAAGCCCGACAACTTCACGGTAAGTGACGTCTTCAGCAAGGCTCATGGAAAGGTGGAGTTTGTGAAGGGATTCAACAGCAGTGACGAGTTCGACGGCGATGACTGGCTGATTGGTACCTTGGCTATGAACAACCGCGAGATGTATGCCGTGCAGACCAATGAGGCCATGACGCTTAGTGTCACCGGACACAAGGTGAAGAGCAACGATGAACCCATCACCGTGAAGAACGGATGGTCGTGGGTGGCCTTCAACAGCCTCTCCGTGATGAGTCTCCAAGAAGGTCTTGCCGGAATGATCCCTCAGGACGAGGAAATCATCAAGGGACAGCGCGGCGTGGCCTACTACGACCGCTACGAGTGGAAGGGTAACCTCAAGCAGCTCACCCCCGGATTGGGCTACAAGATTCAGGGCAAGCAGGCACGTACCTTCACCTATCCCACGAAGACCGCCACTGGTGCCGCATCACGCATGGCGCAGCCAACCCTCAACCCTCAACTCTCAACGCTCAACGCTCAAATCACAACGTTTACTCCCGTTGACTATCGCAACTATCCCGCCAACATGGTGCTCATCGCACAGGTTGTGGCTGATGGTCAGCCGGTCAGCGGCGTCGAGCTTGGAGTCTTTGCTGGTGAGGAATGTCGTGAGGCCGCCGTCACTGACGAGCGTGGAATGATCTACATCACCATCCCTGGCGATGAGCCATGTGAACTCACCTTCAGCGCTGCTATCAATGGTCAATGGTCAATGGTCAATAATCAGTCCATCACCTACGAGACCGACGCCGTCATCGGTACCCCGAAGGCTCCGTTCATCATTGACCTTGCCAACGCCACCGGCATCAAATCCATTTGCGATTTACAAATTGACAATTCACGATTTGATACTGATGCGGTGTACGATTTGCAGGGACGCAAGATTGTAAATCGTGAATCCGTAAATCGTAAATTGCGCAAGGGTGTTTACATCATGAACGGACAGAAGAAGGTTAAGTAACTTCAGTAATCATTGGAAACGAGATGGTCGCTGCGCGTAGCACAGCGACCACTCTCCCAAAAGAACAATTAAGATGAAGAATAAAAGAACATTTCTGACCCTCACCCTCCTCCTGACCATCATCAGTGCTGGCTTCATGCCAGCACCGCTCATGGCCCAGACGGCAGACCCCTTTGGCCAAGTGAACGACTCGACGTACCAGAACACCATGACCATCACCGGCCATGTACGTTTGGTCACGAAGTCCAACGGCCAGTGGGTTCCCGTCGATGACAAGGTGCTAGGCAACGAGACCGTGGTGGCCGTCTACTGTGGCGACGAGCTACGCGGCAAGGGCAGCCCCGCCGACTACAACAACAAATACTTTAGTCTGCTCATGATTACCGTCTACGGAGAAAGCAAGGACAAGCTCTATTTCAAGGTGCTCACCGATGGGCACGTCATCGAGTTCGCCCCTGAGGACTTCACCTTCACCACCGACTTGCGCCTGGGGAAGGCAAAGGAGCCCTACTATATCGACCTACCCGCCCCCGTCACCACCACCTTCTACACAGAGGGCTATGCCACCACCTGCCTGCCCTTCGACGCCCGTGTACCCGACGGTGTCACCCTCTATGACGCCACCGGCATCGAGGACGGAGATCTGGTGATGGAGGAGGTCAAGGCCAGTGTGCTGCCAAAGGACACCCCTGTTTTGCTGAAGGTGGATGGCGAGACCACCTATGAATGGCTCTCCGCCGTCATCGATGACGAAAACCTGAATGTAGCCAAGGAGCAATGGGCAAAGGACAATGGGCAGTCTTCTATCTTGAAGGGCACTACCGAGCCTACGGGAGTAACGGCCAACAGCGTGCTCACCCTCGGCCACTCGAAAGAGACGGGCGATATAGGCTTCTGGCTCTTCACGGGCACAGAGATTCCCGCCAACCGCGCCTACATCGCCGACTTCCCCGCTGGCTCACGTGGGGCAAGGATCATCATTGAAGACTCCACCACAACCGGAATAAGTGAAATCGTAAATAGTAAATGGTCAAATAGCAAATGGTATGACCTTCAGGGACGTAGGCTCAATGCGGAAACATATTCCTCTCCCCTCTCACCCCTCAAGAGAATGTGGAAGAAGAATGGCCAAGGTCAAATAATCATCATCAGATAATGTGCTTTTGCTGAACAAAACCATAGCTTTTGCTGAACAAACCCAGCGCTTTTGTTGAACAAAACCATAGCTTTTGCTGAACAAAACCAGCTCTTTTGCTTGGACAAACCCAGTGCGTTTGCTGAACAAACGTGCTGGGTTTGTTCATCTAACCAGCTGACGTAGCTCATCTAACCCGCGCACTTGCATTATCTAACCTACGCACTTACATCATCTAACCTACGCACTTACATCAGCCAGCCCACGCACTTTGCTCAGCAAAGCCAATATGTTAATTTAACCTAAACAATATGTTAAATCATCTGAAATATTGCGGGAATGGGGAAAAAAGTGTATATTTGCATCGTAAAACAGGGTACGTGACCGACCTTAAATCCTTACGTACTCCGTTGGTCTCGAATGAGACATACAGAAAAGTAAATGAAACAAACACAAAACAATCCACACCTATCAGCCATCAAACCGCAAACCTTAACCTTTTTATACATCAACAAGCCATTATAAACTTATTTCAAACTTAATTAAAACCAAAGTCTAATCATTAAACCATTGTAATTATGAAAACGACTACAAAGCTACTGGAGCGATGGTGGCGGGTGCCGCTGTTGCTTCTTGCTCTCCTCCTAGGAGGCAGCAGCCCAACGCGGGCTATCAGTTTTGTCAACACTGACTACACCTACATCGTCAGCCAGCCGGCCGATGGGAGCGGCAACTACAAACAACCCTACTTCGAAATGGTGATGCTCTACTACGACTGGACGACGTATGCCAACAGTTTCTGGGTTAGCGCACCAGAAATCTATGTCGACGACGTCCTGGTATGTACCGGTACAGAGATAGGCCAGTTCTATGGCAATGGCTCCGGCGATGGCACTGCCGCCAGTAAAGTACCCTCCAATGTTGGCGACAACTGGTGGGGAAGCATACACGACAAGACAGTGGACGGTATCAAATACCGTGTGCGGTTCCGTAAACCCATTGAGTCGTGTACTACAACAAACAAGCGCAAGTTCTCCTGCTATATGCGCGTCTATATCAGCAGCATGGAGGCAGGCACCACGCACAAGGTAAAAATCAAGGGAAAATGGGTGTACAACAGGGATTCTCAAATAGACATCGACAAAACGTGGTCGTTCAAGGCTCCTACGCTGTGGCCCGACTCCTACGCCCCTACGTGCGACATGACTGACTACAACCACCTGACTGCCAGCGGGCAGTTGAACTACAGTTACGGTGCCACCTACGTGGGCTTCTACAAAGACGAAGCGTGTGAGGCTCCTACTGCTTCTTCATCATATTACAGTTACAAGTTTGTGGACAAGGATGCCCTGAAGTCGTGCAAGAAATACGAATATCACAACAACAATTTCAGCAACCAGACGGCAACCCACAATCGTAACGGAGACGGCCACAAAGACGGTTCAAACGCCGCCATAGAATATGTGCTTCCCGTGGAGGACAACGGCTTTTACACTAACTTCTACAGATGGTACAACGTTGGTGTGCCTGGCTTTGCCCTTCCGAGAAACATGACTGCCAACAGCGAAGGCAACCACGTTTGGGAGAAGTCGGTGACGCTGAACTGGAATGTGGACGTCGACTGGCTTGTTGTTGGCAACAACCGCCGCTGCAAGGAGGGCAAATGGCTCATCTATCGCGGCAATGACAATATAGGCACTATCGATTATGACAAAGTGGATATGACGTTCGATGACAAGACTGTGCCCAACTACGATGTGAACTACACCTATAAGGTGTACTTTGTACCTAAGAATTCACCATCAGGTACAAAAATCGATAAGCTGTCGACCACCCTTTCAAACGTCATGGTCAAGCGCAAGTGGAACATCGACAGCTTTACTGGAGCACTCGTTGACGACGATGCCCACATCAAGCTCACGTGGATACACAATGCCATTAACGATGCATCAAGCAATAAGCCCTATACCCTTTCGCTGTACAGGTCATCGGACAACGGCAAGACATGGGGTTCGCCCATTAAGACTTTTAAAATCGAAAGTTCAAACATCACCGAAGGGTCGCATACTGACAAGGATGATCTGCATGCGGGCCGTACCTATACCTACAAGCTGTCCATCAACCTGCTGGATAAGGACTACACCATCACGTCGGCCCCCGTTACCTTGGGCGGTTCGCAGCTGAAAAGCTTCACTGCTTCGCGCGGCGATTATAATAATGTAGTTAAACTTAAGTGGACGGTGAAGCAGGTGGGTGCCGACCCAACCAGCTTTGCCATTGCCCGCCGACCGTTAGGCTCGGACGACGAGAAGGAATGGGCCACCATCCACACCACGTCGGGCACAGGCTCTTCCTACAGCTACGACGACATCACTGCCCTACAGGGCACCTACAATGAATACAAGGTGTCGATAGTGGACAAGGACGATCCCTCTTCGACCTTTAGCTTTAAGACCACTGACGGTTTCACCTACTCCACAGGTGTCATCAGCGGTCGCATCAAATACGGAACGGGCACTGCCGTTGAGGGCGTGAAGGTAAAACTGAAGCAGCAGAATGCCGACGGCGACCTGCACAGTGGCGGCATGAGTTCGCTGCAATTCAGCGGTGCCGGTGCGGGCATGACATGTAAAACCGACGTGGAAACTGTCCAGAAACTCTTTGGAAAAGATTTCTCTATACAGATGTATCTCAATCCGAGTAAGAGCGAAATGGACGGTAGCGTTAGCTCTTATAACTTGCTCCACGCCATACACATCTTCTATATGTCACTGACAAAGAGTGGCAACAACTTTAAATTAGGAGCATGGGTAGGAGGAAGTACAGAGAACAGTAATCTTACCATCCCTGCCGATAAATGGAGCCATGTGACGCTGGTGCATAATCATGATGCAAAGACCACAACACTTTATGTAACGGCTGGAGATTCGGTAAAGTCGGCTGTTGTCAGAAACGGCTACCAGATAAATTGGAATAAAAATGGCAACAACGATCCTAAAACGGTTGATTCTCTTGATATCTTCAGCGCTGCAGGTCTTGGCGCAAGCGTCAAAAACAACTTCCGAGGCTACGTAGACGAGTTCCGTTTCTTCACCAAGGCACTCAGCGAGAAGGAAATAATCCGCAACTACAACCATACGTTGGCAGGCAACGAGGACGGCCTGGCCATCTACTACCCCTTCGACGAGGGTCTGGCGAAGCAGAGCATAGCTTACGACTACTCGAAGAACAACGGTGTGGCTAACGGGCGCCATGCTCGTACAGGCGTACCCGCTTACAGTTCTACCGAAGTGCCCAGCGAAGAGCAACTGTGCCTGATGAACTACACCGACTCGCTGGGCAACTACACTATCCGAGGCATCCACTTCCAGGGTGAGGGAACGGCCTACAGCGTCATCCCCGAATACAACATCCACGATTTCTCGCCAAGTGAGAAATCGTGCTTCATCAGCTCGTCGTCGCTTGTTCACAGTGGCGTTGACTTCGACGATGTCTCGTCGTTCCCCGTCAAGGGCCTGATCATCTACTCCGGCACCGACTACCCCGTGGAGGGCTGCAACCTCTATGTGGACGGCACCATCTGCTCGAAGGACGGCGAGGTGATAACGACCGATGCCAAGGGCGAGTTTGAAATCAGCGTGCCCATAGGCAGACACTTCATACAGGTGAAGAAGAACGGCCACGTGTTTGTAAACGACGGTCGTTTCCCCGCCGACCCGAACAATGTGGGCGAGAAATATCCCTTTGAGAAGGAGATGAGCAACCTGGAGTTCCATGACACGACGCTGGTGAACTTCACTGGCCGCGTTGTCGGTGGTAGCATTGAGGGTAACAAGAACGTAGGCTTCGGACTGAGCACAAACACCATCGGTGTCACCGAACTGGTGCTCACTCCGCAAGACGACACAAAGCGCCTGAACGTGCTGAAGACCAATGAGAACGGCGTCATCAAGTATCCCGCCAACAAGGAGACGGTGCCCATCCCATCGGCCACCGACAAAATCAGAAGCAAGTCTTGGCGTGGCGCCAACGATGCAGACTGCAACAAGCTGATTATCCACACCGACTCGTTATCGGGCGAGTTCTCGGCCATGGTGCCACCATTGGAGTATAAGATTGCGCCCATGGTGCTGGTGAACGGTTCTCCGACCCAGGATCCTGTGGGACCGGCTACCACCGTGGACCTGACCAATCCCAACATAGAACTCAGCGATACGCTCTACAACGAAGATGGCTCCGTCAGGGAACTGTACAAGTATAACACGATGCTGAAACAGACGTATCACGCCGATACTAAGTTCATCGTAACCCAGGATGGTGCTCCTGCGGGTGCCTTCGGTATCAAGGGCTTCAAGTTGACCGATGCCAAGGGCGACCTCGTCATCAACGACATCTACCAAGTCGACGGCAATACCGTGACCTACAAGAAGTTCACTGAGAACGGCAAGGGCGTGCCCCTCTTCATCAAGGAAGATACCTACATCTTCAACCTTGAGGGCTACGAGGACTATAAGAACGTGGACAACGGCGCAGAGTACCACGTGCCTCTGAAGGGTAACGTGGTGACCATCAACAACGCCCTGTCGGCCGACCAGAAGGTGTATGTGGAGGACGGCACCGTGGATGGCCAGAACGTAGTGGCCGGACAGGTGGTGGAACTGGAACCCAACCAACTGACCCTCGACGACGAGGGCAAGGCCACCTACAAGTGGCAGGCTGGTCTGCCCAACATTGCAGAACCCTATACGCGTACCATATCTATTACATACGACATCGATGGACGTAGCTACGACTGGGATCACAACGGCATGGAGGGCATCATCCTGGGCGACCTGCCCACAGGCAACAACTTTGTGACTGCCGGTCCCGACAAGCTGCTCATGATTCTGCGTGACCCCCCCGGCTCCAACTCGTTTGCTGAGTGGACCACGGGTAGTAGCACAACTACCTCGACCGTTCGTGGCAACACGTTCACCGAGAACTTCGGCACAAAGTTCAACCACAAGTTCGGTCTGCACACCGAGACCATCATCGGTACGCCGGGTGCAGGTAACATCATCGTGGCCGAGGCCGTGGACGACCTGACGCTGGGTGCCAAGATGGAATCATCGGGCGAGAACTCGTACACCCGCACCACAACGACCACCGTCACACAAACCATCAGCACATCGGATGCCCCGGAATACGTGGGCGACCAGGGCGACGTGTTTGTGGGCACCTCCACGAACATCATCTTCGGAAAGTCACGCAACATCGGCTTCAAGCGCAAAGGCGAGACCGACGAGGCTTCGCTCGGTCTGGACGACATCATTACCACGGGCCTGCAGTTCAATACCATGTTCAACTACACGCGCAACTACATTGAGAACGTACTGTTCCCCAACTTCTTGCAGATGCGCAAGACCTTCCTGACACGAGATGGCTACGGCTTCGACCAGACCACCATCGACAACTTTGACAACAAAACCGACCGCGTGGTTTATCTCACCACCCTCTCACCCGATGACCCAGACTTCGGCAAGACAGGCACCTACACGGCCATCGGGCCGAAAGTGCTGACACCAGGTGAGCACTATCCCGACTCGGTCATGTGGGTCAACAACCAGATAAGCAACTGGGAGAAGTACCTCAGCCAGAATGAGGAAGCCAAGGTGAAATCGTATGCAAACCGTGAGAAGTATCTCATGGCCGACAACATTTCGTTCGACTCGGGAACCACCGTCACCAACTCGACGGAGACCACCACTTCCACCACCCATACTTGGGACTGGTCAGTATCGGCCGGCCTGGTGGTGGAGAACAGCTTCGGTTTCGAAATCAACAAGTTCGGTCTTGAATGTACCATTGAGGACGAGACGATGGGCGGAACTCATGAGGTCGACGAGGAAGGCAATGAGCAGACCACGTCGTTCAGCTACACACTGGCTGAGGACGGCGATGACGACGCACTCTCTGTCGATGTCTTCAAATACGATGCCTACAGCCCCATCTTCCGCACACGCGGCGGACAGACCTGTTGTCCGTATGAGGGCAAGGTGGTGACGAAGTACTACGAACCTGGCACCACTATCATGGAGGCAACGATGCAGATTGAGGTGCCGCAGATAAATGTCGACGTACCCATTATGAACGACGTGCCTTCAGGCGGCACAGCCAACTACACGCTGCGCCTGAGCAACGCCTCGGAGATTGATGAGGATGTGTACTACCGTCTGATTGTGGCTGACGAGACGAATCCCGACGGTGCCAACCTGATGATGGACGGACGTCCCATCACAGACAGCCGCATCATTAAGATTCCGGCAGGGCAGACCATCACCAAGGCCCTGCAACTGAAACAGACCGACACCAGCGTCCTGGACTATGAGAAGATAGCAATCGTACTCGGTTCGCAATGCCAGTTTGACCCGACGAGCACTTGGGATGTCATTACCGACACCGTATGGGTATCGGCACACTTCGTACCCTCGTCCTCAGATGTGACACTGGCTCTGTCTAACACACTGATGAACACCCAGACGGGCAACATCCTGCGTCTGACGTTCAAGGACTTTGACCGCAACTACAAAGGTCTGAAAGCCTTCCGTCTGCAGTATAAGAAGCAAGGCAGCACCGACTGGACACAACTGAAGGAGTATGTGCTGGATGATACTAACAGCAACAGCGAACTATTGCCCGCTTCGGGTGCCACCGTCACATACGCACACGACCTGTCGTCGTTCCCCGATGGTGAATACCTGTTCCGCGTCGTATCCGTCAGCACATACGGCAATGATGAGGTGTATAAGTACAGCGATGAGATAGCACTGGTGAAGGATGTGGTGAAACCGCGTCCGTTCGGACAGCCTGAGCCTACTGACGGCGTGCTTGACATCGGCGACGAGCTGAGCCTCACCTTCAGCGAGCCCATCTTGAAGGGTGAACTCACCAAGATGAAGAACTTCACCGTCTCTGGTGTGCTCAACGGCTCAGAGGTGGCTCATGAAACGGCGTTAAGTGTAGGAAGCGGCTCTTTCGCTGCAACCACTGAAGCCAGCATCAACCTGGCTGGTAAGGACTTCAGCATCGACACTTGGGTGAACATCACCAGTGCCGGCACGCTGTTCAGCCACGGACAGGGTTCCAACAAGCTGATTGTCAGTACCGATGACTCAGGCAAACTCGTGGTGAAGATAGGTGACAACACTTACACCTCGGCGAACAGTGTACCTACGAAGAAGTGGGCGTTCCTGACGATGAACGTGACCGCCGATGGTAAATTGAGTGCTACTGTGGCATCTGCCGATGAGACAGCCGAACTGTTCAGCGGCAAGGAAGTGGCCACATACGCCGGCAATGGTCCGCTGAGCATAGGAACCAACAGCACCGACGCTGCGGCTGCAACCGCCGCTATCCATGAGCTGCTGCTCTGGGATGAGGCCCACGACCTGACCATCGCACTGGCCAACCGGTTGAAGACCAAGAACCCGTCGACGCGTCACCTCATCGGCTACTGGAAGATGGACGAGGGTGAAGGCACCACCATACGCGACTACGCCCGCAGCCGCAATATGACGATGCCCACCGAGACATGGTATCTGAACAATGAGAACAAGGCCGTCAGCCTGGATGGCAGCCACTACATCAGCATCAGCGCTGCCGAACTGCCCACTACCACTGCCGACGACTACACCGTGGAGTTCTGGATGCGCGGTAAACAGCAGACTGGCGAGGCTCAGCTCCTGCAAATGGGCGACGTGGCCCTCTGGCTCAATACTCAGGGCGAGCTGCAGCTCACCGGCAAGGGAGCCAGCAGCCAAACAGCAGAGCAATCTTCAATCTTCAATGTTCAATCTTCAATCTTGGACAACGCCTGGCACCACATCGCTCTGAACGTGCTGCGTCAGGGAGCCGCCGCCGTCTATGTGGACGGAAAGCGCAGCCTGACCACCAATGCTGACAATGTGGGAAACATCGTCACCAACAAACTGATTGTAGGTGCACACCGTATTGCTAGTTTCGCAGACGGTTCATCTGACCCCACCTATACCTTCGACCGCATGTTCAAGGGCGAGGTGGACGAGATACGCTTGTGGAACGCCACGATGAACGGCGACCAGCTGGCCAAGAACCGCAAGGTGCGCTTCACCGGCAACGAGGCAGGCCTTATGGCTTACTATCCATTCGAGACCAAGGAGACTGACCTCGTTACCAATCAGACGAGTACTGTTGGCACAGCCAATGACCTCACCGGTAGCGGCCATGCGGCAGAGCTATTGTCACTCAACGCTCAATCCTCAACGCTCAACTATGTGGATGAAGCTCCTGCCCTGCGCACTAAGCCTGTGGAGAAGAACGTCAACTTTGACTTCACGGCCAGCAGCGACAAGATTGTCATCGACATTGACGAGGATGCTGCTGCCATCGAGGGTTGCACGCTGAACTTCACCATCAATAGTGTGCGCGACGAGAACGGCAACTACTCTGACCCCGTCATTTGGAGTGCTTTTGTCAACCGCAATGAGCTGGTATGGGCCGACGATGCCCTGAGCCTCACACAACCTGTAGAGACCAGCAGCAGCGTCACCGCCACCATCGTGAACAAGGGCGGCAAGCAGCAGATGTGGACGCTCGACGGAATGCCCGCATGGCTGACAGCAAGTGCTGAGTATGGCACGACGAATCCGAAGAGCGAGAGCACTGTGACCTTCACCGTCAGCCCCTCTACGCCCATCGGCAAGTACGAGGAGACCATCTACCTGAAGGGTAACGACGGCATTGAGACACCGCTCACCATCAACGTGAAGGTGACGGGCGACGAGCCACTGTGGTCAGTAAACGTTGGCGACTACGAGGAATCGATGAACCTCATCGGCGCACTCGACATACTCGGAGTACCCAGCGAGGACGAGGATGACTTGGTGGGAGCATTCATCAATGACGAGTGTCGCGGAGTGGCTCATCCTAAGTACATAAAGAAGTATGACAGCTACTTCGTCACGATGGACATCTATAACAATGGTAATAATGATGAATCAGAAGTGGAGTTCAAGGTCTACGATGCCTCCACTGGTATCATCTATCCTGTGGTAACGACGAGCGAGCCGGTGGCATGGGAGGCCAATAGCTTCTTGGGACGCTACAAGACACCGGTCAGCATCTCTGCAACGGATATGATTGAGCAGAGCATCGACCTGGAGAATGGTTGGAACTGGATGTCGCTGGGCGTCGCTCCAGAGACCTTCACCGTGCCAGTGGTATTCGAGAATGCGAACGGCAAAGTGCTCACAGTGAAAAGCCAGAGCAACGGTACTATCACCTACTCAAACGGCCAATGGGTAGCTAAACCTACGAATTTGGGTATGAACAACCGAGAGATGTATGTCGTCAAGACCAGCGAACCGCTGACACTGACCGTCACAGGCCGCCGCGTGAAGCCCGCTGACGTGCCCATCACTGTAAAGTACGGCTGGAACTGGTTAGGCTACAACGGTATGAAAACCGCCAGCCTGACGGAAGCCTTGAGTGGCCTGGGTCCACAGGATGGCGATATCATCAAGGGACAGCGCGGAGTGGCTTACTTCGACGATTCAGAATGGATAGGCTCGCTCAGCACATTAGTACCTGGATTAGGATACAAGATTCAGAGCGTGGCTAGCGATGACCGCACATTCAGCTATCCGTCGGCAACGAGCGTAGCAGGTGCCAGAAGGGCAATGCCCAATTCTCAAACCTCAAATCTCAACGCTCAAACCTCAACGTTTACCCCTGTTGACTACAGCAACTACCCAGCCAACATGGTGCTCATCGCACAGGTCGTGGCTGACGGTCAGCCTGTCAGCGGTGTCGAGCTGGGTGTCTTCGCATCTGTGGAATCTGAGGAATCTGTAGTCGATTACGAGTGTCGCGAGGCTGCCGTCACCGACGAGCGCGGTTTGGTCTACATCACCATCCCTGGCGACGAGCCATGTGAACTCACCCTCCGCGTTGCTATCAATGGTCAATGGTCAATGGTCAATAGTCAGTCCATCACCTACGAGACCGACGCTGTCATCGGCACACCGAAGGCTCCGTTCATCATCGACCTTGACAACGCCACCGGCATTGCAGACAATATCCGTGAAACAATAAACAATAACGGTGATGTCTACGACCTGCAGGGACGCAAGATCGTAAATCGTGAATCCGTAAATCGTAAATTGCGCAAGGGTGTCTACATCGTGAACGGACAGAAGCAGGTTAAGTAACTGGAAACGAGATGGTCGCTGCGCGTAGCGTAGCGACCACTCCTAAAGAATAATTAAAATGAAGAATAAAAGAACATTTCTGACCCTCGCCCTCCTCCTGACCATCGGTGCTGGCTTCATGCCAGCACCGCTCATGGCCCAAACCGCCGACCCGTTTGGTGAGGTGGACAAGTACAAGTATCCCGACAACATGACCATCTACGCTCAAGTGAAGATGAACGGCGAGATACTTGGCGACGGAGCGGTGGTGGCCGTCTACCATGACGACGAGCTGCGTGGCAAGGACACGCCCTTCGACTTGGGAGATTACACTGGCATACTCATCATTGACGTGTGGGGAAGCAGCAGCACAAGAGGCGATGCGTTGCACTTCAAGGTGTATGTCCCATCTGAGATGCTTGGTGGATCTGGGGAAGGCCGCATCATTGAGGTAGACCAGGGTCTCAAATACAAGAACAATGATGAGGTAGGCGAAGTGGGCAATTTCTACATCATTGACCTACCCGCCCCCGTCACCACCACTTTCTCTACAGAGGGCTATGCCACCACCTGCCTGCCCTTCGATGCCCGTGTACCCGACGGTATCACCCTCTTGGACGCCACGGGCATCAAGGACGGAGAGCTGGTGACGAAGGAGGTCCAGGCCAGTGTACTGCCAAAGGACACCCCAGTGTTGCTGCAGAGTGAGGGCGGGACCACCTGTGAATGGCTCTCGGCAGTCATCGACGCCGAGACCCTTGAACAGAATTCGTCGCTCTTTACTTCTCACTCCTCAATCTTCAAGGGAACGACCGAAGCCACGACCGTCGATGCCAACAGCGTGCTCACCCTGGGCCATTCCAAAACGACGGACGAGCTCGGCTTCTGGCTCTTCACAGGCACAGAGATTCCCGCCAACCGCGCCTACATCGCCGACTTCTCCGATGGCTCACGTGGAGCAAGGATAATCATTGATGACTCCACTACAACCGCAATAAGTGAAATCGTAAATAGTAAATGGTCAAATAGTAAATGGTATGACCTTCAGGGACGTAGGCTCAATGTGGAAGCAGTTTCCTCACCTCTCAAGAAGATGTGGAAGAAGAATGCCCAAGGTCAAATCATCATTATCAGATAAGAGCTATGAAAAGGAAATACACTACACCCATCATTGAAATGATTAACGACGTCATGGAGGACTGCTTCATGTTGCCTGCCTCTGAAAGTGGTCATACCGACGAAGCCCTGTCGAGAGGTTTGTGGGACGACGATCCCTCTGGTGGAAATTCTTCCCCAGCACGCTCCCAAAGGTTTGACCTGTGGGAAGAATAGAGCCCGAGCGTTTTTGATCTGGGGAATATAAGGAATTTAGGAATGGCTGCGCATGAGAAAGCCATGAAGGTGATTATCATGCGCAGCTATTCCTATATTTGTAATCCATGCCATCGCTTGTTAATAAACAATAAATAATGTGGGCGTTTGTCGGCGAAAAGAAAATAAATAGTAATTTTGCAAATAATTGTTGCTACTAACACATTAAATCAGATATGAAGAGACCAAGAATCACGACGAGGGTTGCAGGTAGTCTGCTGCTTTCGGTGTTGATGTTATCGGCGTGCTCCGACATGGACGAGTACTTCGAGGAGCCCGACTACATCGCCGGCTCGATATACGAGAAGCTCGAGGCCGACGGCAAATACATGCAGTTCCTCAAGGGAGCCGACATGGCGGGCTACAAGCCCATCCTCAACGGCAAGGCCATCCTCACCGTCATGGCGCCCGACGACGAGGCGATGACGGCATACCTGCAGCAAAACCATCAGACGCAGGACATCGGCTCGCTCAGTGCAGACGAGGTGAAGAAGCTCATCGGCTTCCACATATTATATTATAGCTACGACAAGGAGAAGCTCATCAACTTCCGCCCCACGGAGGGCGACGGCGCCACCGACGAGCAGAAGCTGGTGAAGGCCGGGCTCTACTATAAGTTCCGCACCCGTTCGCAGGATGCCGTGGAGAAGGCGAAGAGCCTCGTCACTACCACGCTCGACGACGGCACCGTTGATTCCACCTACCAGGATGTGTTCGTCTATCACCCCGACCGCTTCCTCCCCGTGTTCTCCCACATGATGTTCCGCACGAAGGGCATCGACGCGAAGGACAACTACAGCTACTTCTTCCCCGAGACAGGGTGGACGGGCGACGGCGCGTTCCAGGTGGCCAACGCCAACGTCATCGACGTGGACAGCCGCGAGAATATTGCCAAGAACGGGTATGTCTATAAGGTGGACCGCGTGCTGCGGCCCTTGGAGACCATCTATACCGAGTTGCGCAATGCCGGGAAGTTCACGAAGTTCTTGTCCTTCTATGACCAGTACAAGAGCTACGAGAAGTCGACCGAGCTGACCAACGACTTCGCCACTACCGACGAGCAGCGCGCCGTGGGCCTCCATACCATCAGCTTCGGCGACCTGCCGCGCATCGCCACGGAGTGGCCCGTGGACGACTACAAGCAGTTCTCGGCCAACAGCCACCGCGCCTACAGCATCTTCGCCCCCACCGACCAGGCCATGCAGAACTTCTTCGACGACTATTGGGCCTTGGGCGGCTACAAGAGCATCGACGACGTGCCTACGTCGCAGATGACCACACTGCTGCTGCACAGCATCTTCGAGGAGCGGTCGGCACAGAAGGATCAGTCGATGATCTTCCCCGACGAGATTGAGGCCGGGAAGATTGTCGATACAGACAACAACGTCATCAAGTTCGACACCGGCGAGGTGCCCCAGGCCGACCGCATCATCTGCTCCAACGGCGTGCTCTACGGCTGCTCAGTGCTCACCCCGCCGTCGCAGTTCAACAGCGTCACCGGCCCCGCCTACCAATACAAGCGGTACAGCACCTTCGGCACCATGCTCTCCGCTACCGCCGCCAACGGCTCCGGCTTAGACAAGACGTTCTCTGCCGATGCCATCCAGTATATCATGCTCTATCCCAGCAACGACCAACTGGCCAACAGCGAGGCGCAGATCACCGTGCAGAAAGGCTCGCCGGCCACCATCATGACGCAGCCCGTGGGCATGGAGGAGCCTACCGCCCTGTCGAGTGCCGTGGTGACGAGCTACGTCAACGCCCACGCCGTGATGGCCACCGACGGAAACACCGTGCTGCCCACTACCGGCTCGCGCCCCGCCGTCTATGCCACCATGCAGACCTCGCCGATGAAGGTCTATTGGTACGTGAAGGACGGGAAGATCACCAACAGCATACAGTATCTGAAGACCCTGCGCTACCAGGCCAACCTAGCTACGGAGGACGACATCTGGGCTGCTTTCGAGCCGTTAGCCTATCGTGGCGACATCAACGGCTGGACCAACGGCCATGCCTACGCCTATGACAGCCTGCTCTTCCGTGGCAGCTACGAGGACAATGAAGCCTTCTATCCCCTCATCGGCGACCAGAACCGCGACAACACCACCGAGTTTTACGGCTGGTATTCGCTGCTCCAGGCCGGAGGCTTCCTCTCCGCCGGCAAGGTGTCGTTCATGACGGAGAGCTGCCTACAGTTCGTGCCCACCACGCAGGCCCTGGCCCGCGCCATCGCCGAGGGTCGCATTCCCGGCGTCGTGGCCGGCGAAGGCTCGCAGGCCACCGACGAGGACTTCTTCACTAAGATTCAGGCCACCAACAAGACGGCCCTTCAGCAGTACCTCGTGCGCTACTTCGTTCCCCTCTCAACCGCCGTCATCACCAACTATCCCTACTTGGGTTGGGGCGAGACCACCGACAACCTGGAGTTCGGCGGACTGGAGACGCTGCAGGTGATGGACGACAGTGGCGATGTGCCCGTCGTGGCGAAGAGCTATGTGCTCAACGTCTATGACGACGGCTCCGCCCTCTCCGTCCAGACCACCGACCTGCAGACGCAGCAGAAGAGCCAGCAGATACGCATGTCATCGACCTACAACTTCCTGCCCCTCATCTTCAGCGACGGCGTGGTCTATTTCCTGGACGAAGCACTGTAACCCACCCAAGAACCCACCCCCAGCCCCTCCCGAGGGGAGGGGAGTGAAAGATGTAATATCCTTACTAAATGCAATATAAATGCAATATAATTATTATATCATGAATACTATTATAAAGATAATAAGGTCTATCTCCTGTAGGGTCAAAACTATCTTGACTCCCCTCCCCTCGGGAGGGGCTGGGGGTGGGTTGCTCCTTCCTTTTCTATTTGTCGCCCTTGGCGTGGACGCCCAGACCGTGACGGGTAATGTCACGGAGCTGCTTGGCGGCGCGAAGGAACCCATCATCGGGGCTAATGTGACGTTCCAGAACAGCCAGAACCGTATCGTCAGCGGTACCGTCACCGACTTCAACGGTAACTACACGCTGAAAGTGCCCGAGGAGAAGAACCTGACCATCGTGTTCTCCTACGTCGGTATGAAGCAGCAGAGCTTTAAGTACACCGGGCAGAAGACGCTCAACGTCACCATGGAGAGCAACGCCCACCAGATCCGTGAGGTACAGGTCTCTGGTAAGAAGGGCGGCAGCCGCAACGACATGGGTGTGACTGCTCGCCAGCAGTCGTTCGCCACGCAGAAGATCGACATGACGGAGATTATGGCCGCCTCGCCCGTCACCTCGATTGAGGAGGCCCTGCAGGGACAGCTCGGCGGCGTCGATATCCTCGCCGCCGGCGACCCGGGCGCAAAGAGCACCATCCGCATCCGTGGTACGGCCACGCTGAACTCCAGCGCCGACCCGCTCATCGTTATCAACGGCGTGCCCTATAACACCAGCATCGACGACAGCTTCGACTTCAACACCGCCTCGCAGGAGGACTTCGCGCAGATGCTCTCGCTGAACCCCAACGACATCGAGAGCATCGAAGTGCTCAAGGATGCCGCCTCGACGGCAGTCTATGGTACGGCGGGCGCCAACGGCGTGCTCCTCATTACCACGAAGAAGGGCGCGATGGGAAAGACCAACTTCACCTTCTCCACGAAGAACTCGATGAAGTTCGAGCCGAAGTCCATGCCCATGCTCAGCGGCAACGAGTACGTGGCCTATATGCAGGACGCCATCTGGAACACCGCCAACGCACAGGGTCTGGACGGCAACAGCTACTTAGAGTATCTCTTCGACAAGTACGAGATAGGCTATCAGCAGGACTGGCGGTACTTCGACGAGTACAACCAGGACGTGGACTGGCTCTCCTACCTCACGAAGAACGCCTTCACCACCGACAACTCGTTCTCCATGTCGGGCGGCGGCGAGCGTGCCACCTACCGCTACTCCCTCTCCTATCTTAACGAGGGCGGTACGACGAGGGGCACCGGCCTACAGCGTCTGACCACCAGCCTCGACATCGGCTATAAGTTCAGCGAGAAGTTGCGCGTGAACGCCGAGTACACCTACAGCGACACGAAGAAGGACGCTCCCTGGACGGAGAACTCGCGTGCCGAGGCCATGCGCAAGATGCCGAACAAGAGTCCGTACTACATCGACGATGCCACGGGCGAAATGACGGGCATCTACTTCACCCGCCAGAACGCGGAGGAGTTTCAGGGTGCCTTCAATGGCAGTAGGAACTTCCACCCCATCATCATGGTGGAGGACAGCTACCGCAACCTGAAGACCAAGGAGCAGAAGATGACCGTGCGCGCCAACTACTACGCCACGTCCTGGCTGCGCTACACGGGCTACGTCTCCATGAAGTACAACACGCAGAAGACGGAGGCTTTCCTGCCCCAGTCGGCCACGGGTGTCACCACCAACAACAGCTATGCCAACCAGGCCATGGATGCCTACTCCAACAACTTCTCCCTGCAGACGGAGAACAAGCTGATGGTGACAAAGGACTGGCTGGACCAGAAGCACCAATTAGTGGTCACGGCACTGTGGCGCACGCAGCAGAGCCGCTCGTCTAACAATTCCTCCACACGCTATAACATGGCATCGGCCTCCATCGCCGACCCCGCCTCCGGCGGTGGCGTGCTCCTCTCGCAAGGCTCTGGCGACAGCGAGGTGGCCACACTCTCGGGCATCGGCTCGGTCGTCTATACGCTGCTCGACCGCTACACCATCAACGGAACCATCAACTACGAGGGTAAGTCGTCACTCGGCAAGGAAAACCGCTGGGGACTGTTCCCCTCCGTGGGCGTCAGCTGGCAGATGGCCGACGAGAAGTTTATGAACTGGAGCGACGAGTGGCTCACGGAGTTGAAGCTGCGCGCCAGCTACGGTACCAGCGGTAACGCCCCTTCGGGGACGTCGCCCTACGTGGGCACCTACTCCGCCATCGGCTACTATATGGACGGTGCCGCCATCACCACGGCCACCATGCAGCTGAACAAGCTGAAATGGGAGACATCGAAGGAAATCAACCTCGGTACGGACATCAACCTGTTCGACGGGCGCGTCAACCTCACCTTCGACTGGTATCGTAAGAACACCAAGGACCTGCTCCAGAAGAACGTCGTCGTGCCGGAGTACATGGGCTATCCCTCGCCGCAGATCAAGTACTGGAACAGCGGTAAGATGCGCAACGAGGGATGGGAGTTCCGCATCGATGCCAACGTCATCAAGACGAAGGACTGGAACCTCAGCGTGAACTGGAACATCAACCGCAATATCAACACCATCATAGAGCTGCCGGAGAACATGTCGGCGGAAGACCCGCAGGTGGCCAACGGCAAGTATAATACGAAGATTCTCAGCGGCACCAGCGTCGGCTCGTTCTTCGGATTCAGATACCTCGGCGTTTTCCACAACCTGGAGGACACCTACGCCAAAGATGCCGACGGCAACGTGATGACCGACCTGCAGGGCAACCCGCTCGTCATGTACAACAGCAATATCCGTTGCTATCCCGGCGATGCGAAGTATGAGGACATCAACCACGACGGCCGCATCGACAAGAACGACATCGTCTATCTGGGCAACTACAACCCCGTGGTCTCGGGCGGTGGCGGCTTCACGCTGAAATACAAGCAGTGGAGCATGACCGTGTTCCTGCACTACCGCCTTGGACAGAAAATCATCAACCAGGCCCGCATGAACGCCGAGGCCATGTACAACCGCGACAACCAGAGCACGGCGGTGCTACGCCGCTGGCGCACCGAGGCCGATGTCGATACCGACATCCCCCGTGCCCTCTATAACTACGGTCTGAACTACATGGGCAGCGACCGCTTCGTAGAGGACTGCTCCTTCGTCCGCCTGAAGACCCTCTCGCTGAACTATTCCTTCCCGAAGAATGTCTGTAAGTCGCTATCGGTGAACAGCCTCAGCATATTCCTCACCGGCTACGACCTCTTCACCTTCTCCAAATATACCGGCCAAGACCCGGAGGTCACCATGCCCAGCAAGATCACCGACCTCGCCGTCGATAACTCGCAGACCCCGCGCTCCCGCCGCGTATCCATGGGTATCACCGTCAACTTCTAAGACCCTCCCCCGGCCCCTCCCTGCAGGGAGGGGAGTAGTTACAAAGTACACATATAGCATTCAATTAACGACACAAATAACATGAAGCAATATCTATTGGAAAAAACAAGGGGATTATTCCGCTTCGCCATGTATATACTCCTCCCCCTCACAGGGGGAGGCTGGGTGGGGGTCTCCTGCTCCGATTATCTGGATATCTACCCCGAGAACGTCCAGCCCACTGACGAATACTGGGGTTCTAAGCAGGATGTCGAGGCCACCCTCTTCGCCGGCTACTACTACCTCCGCGATGCCGTGGAGACCCACCTCATCCCCTGGGGCGAGCTACGCGCCGGCTGCGTCTCCGCCCGTGGCAGTAACACCCTACAGCGCTTCGAGATAAAGCCCACGGAGAAGACACTCAGCAAATGGACCCCGATGTATAAGATCATCAACAGTGCCAACCTCGTGCTGAAGAACGCCGGCAAGGCCCTCGACGCCGACGACACCTACAGCCAGGAGGAGATGAACAGCCACCACTGCGAGGCCTACTGGCTGCGTGCCTTGGCCTATTTCTACATCGTGCGCAACTGGCGCGACGCACCGCTTATCACCGAACCTTTCGAGACCGACGAGCTGACTTTCAACGTACCCAAGAGCGGCGAGGCCCAGATTATCGCACAGATCAAGGCCGACCTCAAGAAGGCTATCGACATGGACGCCGCCAAAGAGAAGTTCAACACCACCTGGGAGACAAAGGGCCGCGCCACGAAATGGGCCATCTATGCCCTGATGGCCGACGTCTGCCTCTGGAACAAGGACTTCGACGAGGCCATCACTTACGCCAACG
>Ga0310696_10000545_pt1 | contig 58584 bp, 34 predicted proteins | sample AusTroGonzalo_MG_4_FD_203885 | JGI IMG/M metagenome (GOLD analysis project Ga0310696, IMG submission 203885) | Bovine rumen microbial communities from tropical cattle in Woodstock, Queensland, Australia - Gonzalo_02 (v2) (version 2) | ecosystem: Host-associated > Mammals > Digestive system >...
TGCTTTATGACTTAACGCTGACACCAAACCTCGGTATTGACGTGAAATTAGGCGACCAATGGTCGGGAGGCCTGAGTGTCGGCTTCAATCCTTGGCCTACAAGTGATGATGTCAGTAAGAAGTGGCGTCATCTGCTGATTGCACCGCAGTTGCGCTATTGGCCAAAGGGCGTTTTCGAGAACCGTTCTACCTATTGGGCATTCAATCTGATTTATAGTCATTATAATGTGGCCAATGTGAAATTCCCCTTTGGCATGTATCGCGATGTACGCGACAAACGCTTACAGGGTGATTTGGGCGCACTGGGTGTGTCGTTTGGCTACACTTGGCGACTGAGTCGACTGTTCCGTATGGAGGCAGAGGCAGGTCTGAGCGGTGGCTATACCTGGAGCAAGCAGTATGCCTGCGGGCATTGCGGCACCTACGAGGGACGAAATGACAAGGCATTCCTGATGCCGAAACTGGCACTGAATCTGGTGTTTGATCCCCGGAAGAAACCTGTGCCGGAGCCAGAGATTATCGTGATACCTGTGGATACTATGAAGCCCGAGCCTATTCCCGTGGTGGAAGAGAAGCCCGATCTGATCAAGCAGCTGATGGCCGAGAATCCCGTGCTTTGCGATATCTCAGATTATCGCCCCTACGATCCCATGAAACCTATGCGTCGTGACTCAGCAGCATTGCTGGTACACTTCGAGGTTGATAAATACGACTTGAAGCGCGATTTCCGTCAGAATGCTGAGACGCTGGATCGTATTATCAGTCTGACGCGTCAGATTGTTGCCGACTCTACTGCAGAGGTACGTCTGATTCAGATTATCGGTTTCGCCTCTATCGAGGGACGTATCAAGCACAACGAGATGCTGGGCGAACAGCGTGCTTTGGCTCTGAAACGCTATATTCAGGAGGCAGTGGAAGTGCCCGACTCTATGTTTGAGCTGAATAATGGCGGTGAGGCCTGGGCCGAGTTCCGCGATCAGATTGCAGAATTGATTGAGAAGCACGACGGCAAGTCGGAAGCTACCGTTGCCGAACTGAAACGTGCCATCTATATCATAGATAATGAACCCGCTGCCGACCATCGTGAACAGCGTCTGCGTGTGCTCAATGGTGGACGTACCTGGAACTATATCAAGGAGCACGTTCTGGCCGATCAGCGTAACTCTGGATATATGCGTATATACTTAGAAAGAAAAACTCCTTAACTAAGAAAAAATAATTCCTTAACTAAAGAGTAAAAATGACCTAACCGAAGAAACAATAAACTTCCTAACCAGAATACGTGTAATACGAAATTAAATTAACATAAATATTAACTAATTCTTTAAGAACAATGAAAAAGCTACAATTACTAGCCTATGCAGGAGCGATAGCACTGCTAAGCACAGGGTTCACCGCCTGCTCCGACGATAACCTTGCGAAGGAGGAGGTCATTCCCAGTCCGGGGTTTAACCCCGAAACCAATGAAGTCACGGCGAACTTCGTGTTCAATGTATCTACCAACACATCTTCTACGCGTATGAGTTCTGCCAATACGCAGGCATCTGTTGCTACTGATGCTTCAGAGGTTTTCCGTGGCATCACGGATGCCCGTCTCTATGCCATTAAGTTGAAGAAACTTAGTGGTGGGAATCAGGTCTTGAATGATGGACAGCATCTTACGGATGATGCACCTGAAGTAACACCAGTCGTGAAGAAGTTTGACCTTGGAACAGTGATGTCAAGAAATGCTATTGCTCCGGCTTCTACTTCAGGAACCTTACCTCAGTCTCGTCGTGTTGTTGAATTGGCATTACCTACGGAGACAAATACCTTGGTGTTCTATGGCAGAGCTATCAAGGACGGAGGCGATGATGCCGATAAAACACAAGGTAAGACAGAAATGGTGCTCAGCGACAATGGAAATATGAATGATATTCACTTCCGTTTGTGCAAAGTTCTGTCTGAAGGCAGTGATGCACAGACGGCGTTCCAGCAATGCCAAGCTCTTATCACGGCTGCTCTTACCAAAATTATCAATTCCAGTTATACTACAACTGGAGATGTGACTATTGGAGGCAGAAAGGTTGCTGCAGAAACAACTATCAAATGGTCTGATTATGTAACAATTACTCACACTGATGCCACGATTACTAACATTGCGGTTAAGACGAATGACCCTGTAACTGCTGTGGGTGAAAGTTCTCCTCAAGAGATGTCAAATCTGGGCGAGATTCTTGGACAGGCATATGCCACCTTTAATACCATTTATAATCAAGGGGGTCATAGTGAACTTCGTGCAGGTTCTGGTCCTGCAATTAAGCGTATGATGAGCGATCTTTATACAGTTGTTAAAACTGTGTCAGACGCTACTGCTGTAAACATTGAGGAAACTGTAGCTTCGCGTTTGGCAAGCAATATCCTAACTAATATCGAGGCATGTTTCGACAAGGGTTCGAGTTTTGCATGGAAGAAAAATGGTCTGATTCAAACATTTGTAAAGTATACTGATGCTCAAGTGAGTGCGTTGAATCTAGACAATACTATGGATAACTTCCCGCAGGATTTCAGTTTGCCTTATGGTTCTACAATCTTGGAGTTTAAATGGAATACCACCTCTGGTGTGAATGCTCCTCAGTACTATTACATGGGTGCTGTACCTACTTATGCTATGGGCGGTGAATCAGGAGCCACGTCTTCGTTTGACCCTGCTAACTATACCTTCCCACCTGAGTTGTGTTATTTTGGTAATAGCCCGATTCGTGTGACAGATAATACCAAGAACGTTACAGACTATCCTGATGGAACAGCTAATTGGACTGCCGAAGACAATACAAAGTGGAGTGACTGGACAAACAATTCTCATGTCCTTTCAACTACTCGTTCTGTGGCAATGCGCGACTGCATCAATTATGGTAATGCCTTGTTGAAAACAACCGTCGGATATGCAGCGGGTGTCCTTAAAGATAATAATCACCAGATTCAGTTTGAGCGTACAGGAGCTAATGAGAATGATAATAGTATTTCTGTATTAAATTCTGATGGTGCTGCAGGTATGTTCACATGGACTGGTATTTTGATCGGTGGTCAGAATGGCTCTGTAGGTTGGAACTATATCCCCCGTGTTGATGCAGCAATAAATGAAACTGCTACTCCCCAGTTTAAATATATGGTGTATGATGGTCAGATTGTAGATCCAACTATCCCTGCTGCCACCTCTTCATCTGGTGGAGGTACTACAGCTCCTACCTATACACTGTTGTGGGATAATTATGATGTGAACCTCTATGATCATGATCAGCGTACGGTATATGTCGCATTGGAGTTTGTAAATAATGGTAAAGACTTCTGGGGTATGAACAACTTGATTCCTAGTGGCGGTACGTTCTATATCACGGGTAAACTGGATCCCGATGCTATCACAGTAGCTGGTAAGACTCCTACTGAGATTAAGGATGATAAGTCGCTCGGTATCACATGGCCTACCACCCATGAGATGGCACCTTATTACACCAAGGCACAGGCAACAGCAGCAGGCGATGCTACTTTGGCTGGTAAGACGGTTAAACAGCGTCGTGTATTCATGCAGGACTATGTGACAGAGGCTAACTTCAAGCTGACAGAGAATTCTTTGAAGTATGCGCTCGTGGCTGTACCAGACCTGCGTTCTTCTCAGATTTCACTGGGCTTGAGCGTTGACCTTTCTTGGAAACAGGGACTGCAATTTACCGCAAACCTTGAAGGCGGTCAATAAATCTCTTTAAGCATTAACAAAGCTATGCTGAAATTAAATCAACCTATCATGAAAGCCATTAGCTGTCTGTTTATCACGACAGCTATGGCTTCATGTGCGTTGATTGACGACGACCTGAGCCAGTGCGGTGTTGACTACGAGATGGATTATGAGTTACAATTGGTGACGAATATGAACACGGAGTTGAAGACGCAGCTGAGCACAAATGTCAATGTGAGTAGTGCGTTGCGCACGCACCTTAGCAATATCTTCACGGACTTTGCCCACGATGTTGACCTCTCGTTCTATGATACTGAGGGCGACTCTGCCCGCTTGCAGCACGATGAGCACATCATGGATGCCAATCAGGCTTCGTATGCACTCTTCCTGCCGATGCGCCGGTATATTCATCTGGCAGCAGCCAATGTGGTGGACAATGACATGGTGTCTGTGAAGAATGATGATAATTGCCACACGGCAATACTCTATCAGCAGGAGAAAGACACCATAGATTCTCATACCACAGGTGTGTTTACGGCTCGTCAGGATATGCAGATTCTAGAAGGTGTAGACCAGACGTTTAACGTGCACCTCTACATGGCCAACAGTGCTACGTCACTGATTATTGATCCGCGAGGTCACGATTACAAGAACATCAAGGTGTATGCCACGGGTTTTGCCACCAGTTTCAATATCTGCGACAGCGTTTATGCTTTTTCGAAGAAGTCGCCAATGGTCAGGGCCTCACAGGTACCAGTTGCCGAGGGCGGTGAACTCTGTTTTAGCACGGTGAACTTCCCCAGTCGTGACACCAGAGATACGCGTCTCATCATTGATTCCGACGAGCCCTTTATCTCTCCATCAGCTGATAATGCCTTGTGGGAGTATCGCGTCTATACCACATTGAAAGATGGTTCTACCACAGAATCCATCCTTTATGTGCAGACTCCTCTGAGGGCTGGACAGTTGAAAGTGACTAAGGTGCATCTGTCTGATGACAAAGGTGTGGTTGATAGTGATGATCCTACTGTGGGTGTGAGTGTGACATTGGATTGGGGAAAAATCGTTTTACCGGATATTCCGCTATAATTGGTTCGCGCATGCGTTCATTATTATATATATATATCTTGATAGTGATGCTGCTGACAACCAATTGCATGAATGACTCAGTAGCAGTTGACTCTGACGGGGGAAATCCTGTTGGGACGGCAGACTCTGTAGCTGTTGGTTTGGGAGTGAGTTTCAATCAGAAGTATACGAAAACAAGCCGTATGGCTGCTACTGCAGCTCAGACAAATGGAAACTTCCGGGGAATAGATGACTTTTTTATCATTCCATATACCACAGAAGGTGTGATCGGACCTAATGATAGTCCGCTGAAGCCTACGTTGGAATTAGGACGATATGTTAGTGCGTCCCGGCTGTTGAGTAATAACACCATCTTTTATAAACCTGTCTTCGTTCCGAAGCTTACAGCGTCATTCCTTGTCTACGGACATGCACCAGCCAGTAGTGATCCATTTGCCTATGGGTCTCTTTCTGGTTTTAATACGATTGATCAGCAAACGAAGACAAGCGATATCACTTTCTCCTTGGATCCTATCTTTACGGCAACAGAAGTGCCGGCTATTGCGCAAGAATTGGCAGATTACCTGACGAGCATTGCTACCGTTCAGAATGTATTGCCCACGGCTTATTACGGAGATATCTTCAACCGTGTGCAACGCAGTCCGATTTATAGATGGAGCAATCCTGACAGTTATAGTCATAGCGTATTGGCTGAGGTGTTTGAATTCTTGTCGAACAGCGATAGGGTGATGGGTGGGTCTTCTTCAAACCTGAATCGCCTGTTGACGGTAATTTACAACAGACTTTATTCAGTTGCCCAATCAGATCCTACTACAGTGAATTATTATACGTCCAACAGCATTGCCGAACCCTTGGGTACCATTTATCCTTATAGGGAAATGGCAACTGCTATTCGCGATTCCATTGCCAACACGGATTTTGTGATGCTTACTGGTTATGGCGACAATGTGACGGTTACTCTGAAAAGTCCTCGTCATCAGTATCCGGCCAGCATTGATCTGCCTGATGGCGCTGCCGGTCTTCAATGGAATGCCAGTGAACAGGCTTTCAAGGTGGTGATGCAGACAAAGGCTTCTGCTAAAGTGATGGCATCCAGTCGTTTCTGTTATCCCCCGTTCCTGTGCTACTATGCCAATAGCCGTATCAAGATATCGGATGTGGATTCAGAGGAAGACCATTATGCCTCTGCTGATAACTGGAGTCAGATACTGAATGAATATTATAGCACATCGACTTACGTTAATTCAAAGACAAAAGCGATTGCCATTACGGATGCCATCAATTATGGAGTGGCACAGCTGCGTATCAGTCTGAAGCCAACACTGCGATTAAGAGACCGGGGGGAGGTTAATGAGATAATGGTAACGGGAACGAATTTCCCCTTGACGGCAGTACTTGTAGGGCCTCAGTATGATGTGGCCTATAATTTCAATCCACTGCAATCGTCAGATGAGCATACGGTCTATGACCGACAGATTGTGGATGCTAATAATCAGTCTGTTTTCTTGCTTCCGTATGAGTCTACGGCCTTTACCCAAACGCTGGTGTTGCCAACGCGTAAGGATGAGCAGGTTTACTTCATCCTGGAATTTGAGAATAGAAGCGGTGTAGACTTTAACGGTACGAATGGTGTCATCCTGAATGGTTCGAAGTTTTATATGACAGCGAAACTTGATCCGAAAGATGGCATGGGATATGATGCTGATGATGATACGATGAACAGGGTGTTTGCCCAGGATGGCTACACGGAAGTGAGTTGTGTGCTAAAAGATTTGAAGGGCGCCTGGAATGTGGTTCCTGACACGCGCGACCCACAATTGGAGATTGGCGTGTCAATGGAAACGAAATGGATTCAGAGCACCACGACAAATGTGAAATTAGATTGATATGATGAGATATTTGGTACTGATAATGGCTTTAGTGCTTGCAACATCCTGCGGGCATGACTCAGAGGATTCCGCTGAGGGGGCTGTGCTGAATATCTATGTCTACCCTGCAGATGATCCCATGGTGACACGTGGCGATGCGGGCCTGGTCAACGCCTATGCACAGGAGAATGCTATCAAGTCGTTGAAGATATGGGTGTTCAAACATGGGAATGCTGCGAATACTGATAAACCACTTCATTATCTGTCACCCTCAGAGCCTGTGTTACAGGGCAGTCGTGCCCAATTGTTCCAGATTGCTTTGACAGAGGAGCAGGTAGAGACGATAACAGGTGATGGCAATCAGGTGGATGTTTATGTGCTGGCTAATGCTGAGAGCATCGGACTGGACGGTCTGAATGGGACATCAACCCGTATGGCAGTACGTGATGCCGTGATCGGCACCGGCTATTTCGGAACAACAAGTCTGACAACAGATATCTCAACTAACGGACTGCCTATGTCGGGCTGTGGCGAGAATATCTCCGTACGAGGCACATTGCCCGTATTGAGCCTGCCTGTGGTAAAGCTCACACGTTGCGTGTCGAAACTGCGTATTGTGCTGGCCCAGAATAAGGAGAGCGGTGCGGAGTTCAGCATCCTTGGCGTGACATTAAACGGGAACCAGTTCCCGGAAACGGAGAACGTGTTCAACAGGACAACGAATCCGTATAGTATTAGCAGTTCTTATGTGGCTGATGGCATCAACTTCTCACTGCCTGATACCATAGCGAAGAACGACCGTATCACCGACCTTGTCTATGAGTCACAGCAGGTGCAGGACTATGAGGATATCGTAGACGCTTTTGTGGAAAGGGGTGAGGTTACGCAGATGGGGCCTTATTATTTCCGCGAAAGTGATAAGCGCCTGAGAGGTACTATCAGCTATCGTGTGGTAGATGAGGAGAATAACGTGACGGAGAATACGGTGAACTTCAGCATGAGTGATATTGCCGGCAATTATAACTTCAGTCGTAACCACACGTGGCTCGTGTATGCCTATTACTTAGGTGGTGAGGAACTGCAACTGAGTCTGGCGTATATCCGCTCATGGAGCGAGGAAGACAGAGAACCGGGAATATATAATTGGTAAGAAAGAATATGATGAAACCGTACATGAACATATCACTGAATCTTTGCATTGGGATGCTACTCTCAATGCTGATGGTGGCATGTACGGCTGAACAGGAGCATGAGGAGGGAGAGACGTTGGAACTGATGACCTACAGTCGTGAACTGGTTGACCCCATGCTGAGACGTGCTGCCAGCGTACCTTCAGGCTATGTGTCCTATACGACAATACATCCGGAGGCTGCGAGCGAGAGTCATGCCGTCGGCGTGTATCTGACGACTTCGCCTAATTCGGCAGTCCTTCGCCGTTTCGTCTATGAGACTGATCACTGGCGCTCTTTTGCCATCGTGAAGGAGAATGCGGATTATTATATCTACGGCTATATGCCCATGAGCGCTATAGAGAACACGACTATTGAACCTGTTGAGAGTGACTATAGTTCGGGCGCATATCTGACACTGCAGGGCTTGGAGACTTTCTCAGAGAAGGATGTCTGCGTGGTAGTGGGGGGGAAGGGTGCCGAGAGCGTGACGGATAATGTCAGTGTCATCCCCGGCTATTACTATTATCAGGGAAAGGGCAAGGATAAGAATCATGTTTACCTGCTCTTTGACCATCTTTATTCTGCGGTGTCATTCAGTATCCGCGTGGCTTCTGATTATGCGGCGATGCGAAGGATAAGACTGAAGTCGGTGGTGATGAAGACAGAGACTACGGAAAAGGTGAATGCACGCATCAAGTTTGAAGCCGGAGAGGCGTCAATCGTTAGCGTGGCCTATACGCCGCGAGGCACTGCTAAAGGTGAACGTGTGCTGTTGGACGAGGAGCGTGACCTGACGACATCGTATGTCAGTTTTGGAGATATTTGCTATTTTGCAGGCGCGGCGCGTTCGGATTTGAAGCTGGTGAGCGTCTATGATGTGTATGACCAGGAAGGAAATCTTCTGCGAGAGAACTGTACGGCAGAGAACAAGCTGGATGTCCTGTCAACGATAAAGAGCGGAGAGAAAAGAAACGTGAAGCTAACGGTGGAACCCACCTATCTGCATGTTCTTTCTGATGCTGATTTGGATAAGAATCTGGAAATTAAAGTTAATTGAGAAATATAAAGACCATAATAAGCTTGATGATGTTCCTGGGCGTAACGACAGCACAGGCGCAGATAAAGATTGGCGGTAATGTCTATGGCGGCGGTAACCTTGGCGATATGACCGGTAAGACGTCCGTAACGGTACGTGCCGGCAATATTGAGGGCGCAGTCTATGCAGGTGCCCGTCAGGCCAACGTGGATAAATCGACCTTCGTCCATATCGATGGTGCTAATATGAGTGGCGACATCGTTATCAATGCGGTATATGGCGGTAATGATGTAGCTGGTTCCATTGGTATGGCTCTCACTGATTCAGATGGCATACCTTCGCTGGTGGTATCTGATACCGTAGGTCTTGATATCAGCAAGACATGTAATGCCTTTGTGCTTACTACGCAGGAGAAATCAGGGAAGCATATCTTCATTGGCCAACTCTATGGCGGTGGTAATGGTGACTACGACTATAAGAGCGCCAAGCTGAGCGATAACACGACACCGAACCCCTATTATGGCAAGAGACGCCCTGAGATAGAGAAGACATTCCTGGATATCAAGGGCGGTACTATCGGCTATCTCTTTGGTGGTGGTAATAATGCCACGGTAACAGAAACCACGGATATCCGTATCAATAATGCCAGTACGGTGACAACAGATGATGACCTGAAGGCAATCCTGAATACGGATAGCGCGGGTTTGATGAGGCGCCTGAAGAATATGGGACTGAATACCGTTCATACGCAGTTGGGTAGCAGCGACTATCAGTTCGGACGTGTCTTCGGCGGTAATAACAAGGCGGCGATGGCTATTCGTCCGAAGTGGCATCTGGTCGGTGGTAAGATCCGTGACCTTTATTCCGGAGGTAATGCAGGTAATATGACTCACCCCAATGGTATCATGCTGGCGGTCAAATCATCTGGTATGATTATACATAATGTCTATGGCGGATGCCGTATGGCAGATGTGAACCCATACAAGGAACTGATTCAGCAGGAGACCATTGACGGTTATTTCTTCCCAGCCAACTATGCTGCCCGTGTGCTGATTACGGGTGGTAATATCGACTATGTATATGGTGGTAATGACGTATCGGGTAATGTGTTCGGTGGTAATGCCATAGGTATTCACAGCAGCATCAATAATGATGTATATGGTGGTGGTAATGGCTCGTATTCCTATACGGACAAGGATAGCTTGAAGACGGATGAGGAATATGGTGATTTCTATTATAACCCAGGAGTCAGTTCTGTTGATTCGCTGAATGCGTTCCGCCCCAATGCTGAGGCTGTCTCTATCCGTGTGGTAGGAACAGACGAGGACCATCCTACTGTTATCGGTGGAGCTATATACTGTGGTGGTAATAGTGCGACCTTGCGTAATGACGACCCCAACAAGCGTGCTACGGCTCAGTTGAAGATTGGCTCGTATGTGATTGCCGACAAGGTGTTCCTGGGTAATAATGGTGAGAACCTGGTGAGCACGTCTACTTTGCAGAAATATGCGGATAAGACATTCAGCACCTTGACGCTGACCAATGCCGGCATCTTCGAGAAATACATGGATGGCGTGGCAATGATGATTGAGCCTGAGGTGGTGTTTGATGATGTTGGTGACTATGTGCCTTATTCTACGATGTTCGGCTCGTTCTTCTGTGGCGGAAACGTTGGTAGCATGAAGATAAACCGTGCCTTGAATGTGAGTTTCAATGATAAGGTGGTGGTATATAATAAGGTCGTAGGTGGTAGTAATGAGGCAAACGTCTATGCATCTCCATATAATGCCCAGTACCTGGGTGGCTTGCTTGGTGATACTGATTCTGATGGCAATAAGTTGATTCTTAACTTCGGAGGTCTGAAGATTCAACCTAAGCGATGGGTTGATGTGAACGACAAGTCGAAGGGTCTGACATGGAACACCGTTGACAGCCGAACCTTTAATACCGAGACGAAACAATATGCTCCGATGGATCCGGTTACATCGGGCACTGCATCTGTGGCAAATCCTGAGACCAGCACGACGAATGACCTTTATCGCCGTTTCCAGGGTGGTAATATCTATGGCGGATGCTATAATAATGGTCATGTAAACGGTAATGTGGTCATCAACCTGAATGCCTCTATTGTTGACCGAAAAGGCGACAATGCCATCTTCGACCAGGTAGAAGAGGTGGAAGGTGAGGCTAAGCTGTATGGTAGCGAGAGCTATAAGATAACTAAGCGTAATACAGGTGTGCTGCTCAGTCAGCAAGGTATGGACCCACTGGGCCGAGGCTTGAATGTCTTTGGCGGCGGATATGGTGGCGACTCTGAGATATGGGGCAGCACAACGATTAACTTGAATGCTGGTTATACCTTCCAGATCTTTGGTGGCGGCGAACAGGGCGCTATTGGTAAATCAACAGGTTACCAAGACGGAAAACTTCTGTATGATTACGCCCCGCGGTATAGTACACATATCAACCTGAAGGGCACAACAGCAGGTACATACAGAGGCGATAAGGATGAGGTGATCCAGGATGACGTGGTTGATACGTTGTCTATGGCTGAGGCTGAGTTTATCTATGGCGGCAGTTTTGAAGGACCGATTGCCGGCAATACCTATATCAATTTAGGTAATGGTCGTATATTCAACTCTTTCGCCGGTTCATGTAATGCGGATATCTTAGGACATACGGAGACTTATGTAGGACGAAACTCTGATGATGACAGCGACCTGGGCTTTCCTTGGATTCGTGACCATATCTATGGCGGTAATGACTTGGGTGGCCGTATCCTTGGTACTGGTACTTTCAAGAACCGTGTGAGTGCCGACATCCAGAGCCTTGTGTATAACCCAGAGAAGAAGAGTGTGCCGGAGGTAGTGAAGGCATCGGCTTATACCGAGTATATTCAGGGTCGCGTAGAGTATATCTTTGGCGGTTGCTATGGTGACTATGACTATACCGACAGACATTATCAGGCTTATACCAATGCAAGTGGCTATTCTCTTCTTGACACTCTTGGCAATCCAGTTTTCTATAAGCCTTGGATGGATAATGCCTTTGTCAACTTCAAGCCCAACAATAACGGACGTAATGCTGTAGCCAGAATCTATGGTGCTGGTCAAGGACATGAATTCCTTCATGCCAGTGATGCCGACCGTGACGTGATGCAGGATCGCAGTTATGTACTGATTGACGCACCGCAGGATTTGAATACTTACCAGAATACCGATGTGTTCGGGGCTGGTGACTATAGTGGAGTTGGTATGCGTAACGATACAGCAGCTGTGGGTTCTATTCCTGCTCTGACTCCAACTATTGCCAAGACCAATGCCAATGGTGTTACTGCTTCTACGGTAATCGACCTGATGCGTGGCCATCTCAAGGATGTGTTTGGCGCCAGTTATAAGGAAGGCTTTACACGTCGCACGATTGTGAACGTGCCTACAACCTCTACCATTCACCTGAATCGTATCTTTGGCGGTGGCTATGGTCTCACAAACGAGAGACCTTGTGATGTCTATGAGTCCAATGTGAACTATTATGGCAAGAATGCCACTATGGAGGGCTACTGGATAGCGGCAGACTTGGATAAAGACGGTAACTTGTCGTCAGGCGGTATCTATGGTGGTAACAACCAGGCTCGTCGTACGCTTTACAGTAGGCTGAATATTCACGCAAGGGTGCTTCAGAACAAGGATAAAGGTTATGAGGCTAAGGTGTTTGGTGCTGGTTATGGTAAGGATACCTGGGCACAATATACCGAGGTGAACCTGGAAGATAGTTCCAGCGTTTATGAGGCCTACGGCGGTGGCTATGGTGGAATGGTGCTGAATAAGGAGTCTGTTGCTGCATCTGGATTCGTCAAGGATATGCCTACAGGCTATACCGACGAGGGCTTGGATTGCTATCTGGTAAAGACCAATCCTCTTGGTGAGAAGACGAATACCAACCTCTATATCAATAAAGGAACCAATATAACGGGTTACTGCTATGGTGGCGGACTTGGTGCTGATGCTACCGTCAGTGGTACGACCTATATCGGCTTGCATGGCGGTCATGTCAGCAAGGATATCTATGCAGCAGGTTGGGGTGGTGCCGTCTATGATAAATACAAGGTGGCAAAGGATGCGGATCCGGATAACGACTTCATTGCTACTGCTAATGCCTTTATTGAAGGTGGAGAGGTACGTAATGTCTATGGTGGTGGCTATGAAGGTGCTGTAGGTTACACCAGGATGGAGACCACCACGAATCCGGAAACGGGAAAGACCACGACGGCGGTTACGGAGGATATTCCCGGTGTGACGAATGTCTATATTGGTATTCGCTCTGATCAGGTGGCATCAAAATTGCCTGTCAGCGGATTGGATTTCCACAAGGGTATTCCTGCTATTGAGCGTAATGCTTACGGTGCCGGTGAGGGTGGTGCAGTATATGGCACGTCGAACATGATTGTCAACAATGGCTATATCGGCTATGTGTTTGAGAATAAGCAGGGAGAGACGTATGCCAGTTATAGCGATCATTACAAGGAGAAGCTTGACGACGAAACTTGGAAGGTCGTGGCAGAACGTAAGAACCGACTGAAGGACTGCGGTAATGCTTTTGGTGGCGGCTATGATGATAAGAGTACGGTAGATACTACTAATGTCACGATATGGGGCGGAGTAATTCGTAGTAGCGTCTATGGTGGTGGCGAGATTGCTACCGTAGGTCGCGGTAAGACGATGCACCTTTCTGGTCTGGACCGTGGACTGGAGGCTATTTATAAATATGGCAAGACCAATGTGGAATTGTTTAATGGCCACGTACAGCGTAACGTCTTTGGTGGCGGTAAGGGCTATAATATCTTAGGTTATGGCGGCGTCAACGAGTTGTACACAGACGGTTATGTCTTCGGTCAGACCGAAGTGCATATCCATGGCGGTGAAGTAGGAACAATCGATAATGTGGACGAGAAGAAAGGTGGCTATGGAAACGTGTTTGGTGGCGGTGACGTAGGCTTTGTATATGGCAAGGGCTACTTCAGCGCAAAGACCAATAGCGAAAAGAATATCACGACAGGTTCGCCAGGCCATCATTATTACTATGATGACAATGGTGCGTTGACCGAGGACTGTAAGGTGGTGGTGGCTCCGTTCCTGCAGGTGAGGGATCCGGAAGGAATGACTATCAACGGTCATTTCCATCCGCAGTATGACTATGTAGAGACTGACGACCTGAATACCTTGCCTAAGAAAAACAAGGATACGAAACTGTATTCTGGAGGTTGGGAGAAATTGTTCACGGGTGATAAGCTGGCTAATGGTGACGTCAACCCGGAAGATTCCGTAGAGCGCGGCGTGATGATTCATAATGCTGTGTTTGCCGGTGGTAACGTGTCATCCAATAATGATAAGACCTATGCGAATGCGCCAACGGTATTCGGTAACAGTACGGCAACTATCTATGATGTGTTCCATCGCGACTTCGTTACTGTGGGTACTGAGCATATCGGTGGTATCTATGGCGGTGGTAACCTCTCGTTGGTAGAAGGCTATCGTGAGTTGAATATCACGAACTACGGTACCGACTATTACGGACAGGACGACCAGATTACATTGGAAGACTATCGTAAGCTTTCGAATCGTGAACGCGCCTACTTCAAGTTGCAGTATGTGTGTATGCAGGCTTATCATAACGATGCGAACAACAAAGATTATAATGTAAACGACAAGATTGACGAAGATGACTATAAGTACATCGTTGATGCAGGCAAGCAAAACGAGTCTTATTGGCAGCAGTATGGTTTCTGCTCAATCTATGCCGGTCGCCTGTTGAATACCGTACAGCGTGCTGACCTTTGTGGCGTGTTTGGATCGCGTATGGTGCTCCAGGGCGCAAAGGACCGTGTGGCCAGTGTGGGTAACAGCACGGAATACACCATTAACCGTGTGGGTGAGTTGTCCTTGAACCAGCAGCGCACGGTGAGAAAAGCCGGTGTAGTGGACAATCCTGATTCGGAAGAAGACTTCTTGCATGGTAACTACTTTGGTATCTATAGTGTGGTGAACTATCTGGGCAACCTGACAAGTGACGTGCATTTTACTGATACCTTGCGTAAGATTGAAAATGATGTGGCTGTAGAAGATCCGGATTATAGCTATCTGACTTGGAAGACGAATAACCTGGAAAAGCGCGACCGCAACAATGGTACTGCCTTCAACCAGGTGGCGCTGGCTTCGGGTGTGTTCCTTGAACTGACCACAGAGAACAGTACGCCGTCGCGCAAGGACTATGGCTATATCACTGGTATCGTAGAACTTGACCTTATCAATATCAAGAAGGATATCGAGGGTGGTGGCTATGTCTATGCCCGTAACGAACATGGTGTGCCCAAATACTTCCCCAACAAGAAGAATGTGGTGCTCTCGGAATATAATGAGAGTAAGACCGTTGAGGTCAATGGGCATAGCATAGATATCCGTGATGAACTTTGTACTTATAAGCACTACTATTATAAGAACGAGAATCTGCCCACAGGTGCTGAGGCTGTAGATGCCGAGGTTGTAGATGGTACAGAAGCCGAATTTAGTAGTAATACGCTGAGGGAATATCAGACATCGGGTAACTTTATCCATAAAAGAAAGCGTATCGTGGATGATTGTTATCCTCATAATGGTGTCTACAACGACGGTTATGTAGAGTCGCCAGCCCACTACTGGTATATCAAGGGTGAGGTGTATATCTATGATCAGACGGTATCGGCCTATGCCGGTTCTGCGTCGGCTTATTCTAAAGAGGTGAAGATCCCGCTCACCATCACTGCTGCTTCTAACGGCCAGCTGAAGTTGCTCAATGTGCAGCCCAGTCGTTATGCTTACTATAGTGATGATACGCGTAGTGAAAGGATTGGCGTGGATGGTGTGAAGGTTGACAACGAACGCATGACGCTGCATCTGAATGATGTGCTCAACTGGTGGGAATGGCATCAGTTGGAGGATCACGAGCAGATGTTGTTCGTCAGGGAGACTTATGTGAATGTGGATACTTGCTATATTGGTGGCGTGCTTTATCCTGCAGGAACTTATGTGCTTGAGAACGACTCAACGATCCATACCTCTGGACAGAAGACGGATTATCAGAAGTTCATGGCTGCTCCTCCGACGATTACCGATCTGAGGGGAACGGCGGTGCCTGCTTCACAGATGTTCCATTCTTCGAATAATATCAGTCATGAAACGGGTTATGTGCTTACCTTTGATATGGACAGCCCAAGTGACTGGGACGACTGGTATAGTCCTTTGAATGGCGACAGCAGGGATGATAAACTGAATAAGAAAGCCTACAAGGCTTATACTGGTGATGCTACTTTCATTGAAGGACCTACCTATTACCTGAATGGTGACGATGGTCTCTATGGCCAGCGTGAATATGATGTGAATGATATCCTGTCAAAGGAGGTATATGATGACTATACGACGACGGTGTCATTGATGGCTACACCACCTACGGGACAGGCTACTGTTGACGAGGCATACGTGGCTTTGGACGACTATCCAGTAAATGGCACGACAGTTGTGGAGGGCAATCCTATATCGGATTCTGTTTACTGTACATTGTCAGCAGCAGATAAGTTGCATTTCGACCGTGCTATGCTCTGTATCAACACCATACAGCTTGGTGACGAGGAATATATCCTGAACGGTGATTTGGTGGGTGAGTCTGCTTTGGATAGTGTGGCACGGAAATTTCATGACTATAACAATAGTCTGCAGAATACTGATCCAGTGGACATGGATGAGGCGCTTGTTTATGTCAGGTCACATCTGTCGGAGGCTTATATCTGTACCAGTGAAGGCCTCTATGGCGGACAGTACTTCAAGGGCAATACCAACTATAGTGCCTTGAAGGCTTGGTGCTCACTGACCAACGACAGGAATCTGTTCGAGTATAACTATGATGCCTTCGATGTGCTGGCAGAGTCAACCTTCCCGGGCGAGGATGCAGTCTATAAGTATGACGGTATTGCTTCTGCCAATGCTGATGGCAAGTTGTATAGTGATATCAAACCGGTGGAGTATGAGGCTGCTTATACCAAGGATACGCCTTTGACCTATTATGATACTGACGGAACGGAGCATACCATATCGGAAGGTCAGACATTGTCTCGTGAGGCCTTTGAGAAGATAAAGAACGAGCAGGTTCACTATACTCGTGTGGAGGTGGCTCCTGGAGAACAGGTTGTTTACATAGCAACAGAGAACTTTATTGACCGTGGTACGCCATACGCCAAGGGTCAGGATCTTACTTTGAAGGACTATAACTCGTTGCTGGAAGTTGATAAGCTGAAGATAAAGAAAGATACGGTTGTCAATAGCGAAACGCAAAAGGTGGTGATGTACTATCGCTTTGAGGCTGATGGTAATAAGCCTGCCTATGAGTTTATCAGCAGCGATGATTTCAAGAACCTGAAGAACTATCAGAGAGAATTTGTGATTCAGGGCAAGGAACCGACGCAGACATCTACGCTCTATGTTTCCCGTGAGTCGAATGCCAAGGATGTGACGTCGGAAAAGATTATCACGGTGGTTTACCAATATACCTATTATGAAGGCGACCAGGATGGTGAGGGTGTCAGCATGAACAATGAGTTGCATGTGGTGAACATCCACCTGAAGTTGGAGAGCGGTGCACCGGAGATTGGTCCGCTGAACACACCGCCAGTGGTATTGCCAGGTAACAAGGTGGGTCTGAAAGCGCCTACTGTGAACCCAGGTCTCTATGAGATCCTGACGAATGGCTGGGAGATGTTTACCGATGAGCAGGATGCTATCCATCATCGCAACGGTATACCTTTCTATAATAATAAGACAAAGCTCTACTGGTATCAGAACCAGAAGACATGGGTGTCTTTCTATTCGAAGACCTATCTGGGTAAGACCTATTCGAACCCCGTATTGCTCAGTGTGGCCAACTACCATGACTTGGATGAAGTGATGCAGGATAAGGCACACCATATGTATGTGGATCATCCGGATGTAGATCGCGCCAGCAAGATTTATATTGATAACCGCGAGTGCCTGTCGGACGAGACGAAGAGTGAGCTCGACCTCCTGAAGGATTTCTACGACCTGAGTCTTATCAACAAGAACACAACGAGTATTACCCTGAATGGTGGCGACTCCATCACGAATGTGGGACATCCGTTTGAGAACCACACCTTGTTGAACAGTCGTGTCCGTGGAGGTAATAATCTGGAGTTCTTCCTGAACAGCGACGTCAGTCCGAAGAAATACACCTCATGGTCATCTATCGGCGATGATAATCAGTGCTTCATGGGTAATGTGCATGGTAATGGCTATACGGTGAGTGGATTGGATCACTCGCTGTTTGGCAAGATTTGCCGCAATGTCTATAACCTTGGCGTCACAGGTACGTTCACTTCGGCAGGTGTTGCCGATAGTGGCGATGGCTACGTGGAGAACTGTTGGGTGAAGAGTACTGCTGAGACGGTGGATGGAAATGTGAAGGCAGTATTCGGCGAGCCTGGCGATGATAGCAGGAAACAGGTGGTTAACTGCTACTACTGGGATGGCAATGCTTATGCTGAAGGCGATGCCCGTGCAATGACGGAGCGTGAGTTCTATAATGGTACGGTGGCTTATAATCTGAATGGTTTCTACCTGAACAAGCGCTACTATGATGGTATCGGACAAACTACAGGTACGGAATACCATTACTTCAAGGCTGATGCTGATGGTAAGCTGCTGGATAAGACTGCTCATTATCCTACGAATGCTGCAGCTCAGAATGGTTCTCTGGGTTATGTGGAGGATTATTATGAGGATGGTGACTTCCGCTATGCTGGTGGAAGCGTGCCTGATTCTCAGGAGAAGCGCCAGAGACTGATTACGGTAAACACGACGGAAGGTGAGGTTACCACAGCGACCTATGCTCCTGTATGGCCTGACGACTATCTGTTCTTCGGACAAGTACTGACCTATGGCTATGATGAGACCTATCAGCATGAGGACACACCGTCGCATATCGTGAAGCAAGGTGGCGACCTGCCTCTGTCAAAGCAGAGCAACCGCGTCTATCGTGCTCCGGCTTACTTCCGTTCAAAGGTGCAGAATGTGGTTCATTTCAATCCTTGGTGCTATCTGACAGCCTACTCAGCTCCGAAGAGTATCACGGATACCAACCTGAAACCGGCTTACCCGAATATGACGGCAGTTGACTTCAACGGCCATAATGATGCGCAGTATAAAGTGGGACTCAATGGAAACTATTTCTTCCAGCCCTTGCTCGATGACGGCGGACTGCTGAATATCTCGAATAATGGTGAGACGCCTAACCTGTTGGTTTATGCTCCCTCTGCGGAAAAGAACCTGAGGACATACAATGTGCTGACGGGATATTACTTCGAGGAACCTGCCTATGAGGATTATCTTGAGGCAGAGGATGATGGTCACGACTATAATCGTGTAAAGAATGCCACGACATCGGCTATCAACGGACACTTGGTTCTTAGCAACCTGACTACAGCGGGCGATCATCTGCTTGTTGACAAGAAGGACTTCAATGTGCCTGTCGGCTATACGATGGGCTCTGGAAAGCGCATGTGGTATCAGCGTACGCCAGATAACTTCGTAGACCGTAACAGTGGCTGGGAGGTTGTTAGCTTGCCGTTTGATGTAGAGATGGTTTCTACTCAGGACAAGGGTGAACTGACTCACTTCTATGAAGGCAGTACCAAGGGCCACGAATACTGGATACGCGAGTTCGGCGGCAACGTGACGCAGAAGACGGATGCACAGGATAATCCTGTGGCTGGTGTCTTCACGGCCGACTTCAATTCATTGGCAAAGGGCAGTCATGTGAAGGATTACGACAATACCTTCCTCTTTGACTACTATTATAGCAGGGACGACTATAAGGATGTGAATACCGACGAGTATCAGAAGATGTACTACAGCACGGCTTATCTCAGCGAGCTGTATCCCGTCAGCGACTATCCGTATTCGCATGCTGCAACGCCTTATCTCGTAGGCTTCCCAGGCGCAACATATTATGAGTTCGACCTCAGTGGCACCTGGACTCCTTCTAATCGTTACCATAACGGTGTTATCCCCAGCAAGGGAAAGCAGACGGTAACGTTTGTATCAGAGCAGGGTGTTGAGATAGGCGTGAGTGATGACGAGATGGATGGCGTAGCGGCAGGAACAGACTATACGTTCAAGCCTACCTATATGAATAATCCTAAGATAGAGGAGGGGAAGGATGTGTTCCTGCTGAACGGTGATGGTGATAGCTTCTATAAGACGGTTTCAGATGCCGTGTCTATCACAGCCTTCCGTCCTTACTTCATGGCGCCTGCTATTGCTGGCTCACGCTCAAGGAAGGTACAGCAAATCGTGTTCGGTCAGAGCGACAGCCACTTTGGCATAGACGAGCGCGATCCAAGAGAGAAAGACAACGAGGGAACTCTGTCAATATACACCAAGAACCATAAAGTTGTGGTAGCGTCAACGCTGAAGCAATCAGCCGATGTCTTTATCATGACGACCTCAGGTGTCCTTGTGAAGACGATGACCGTAGAGCCTGGTCAGACGGTAGAAAGCTATATGACGAACCGAGGCGTCTATCTTGTGCAGACTGCCGATGGGCAGCACAGGAAGAAACTGGCTGTGAAATAAAAATAGATTGTTATGAAACAAGATATGAATACAAGAGATGTACATATAGATAGATGGAAAAATGAAACTTCGGAGCTACGAAATTGCAATCCTAGAGTAAGCATCGAGTATGGCTACCGTATGGCTACCGTATGGCTAGAGTCTGTTTTTGTCCGTAAGGAGCGAACTTTTGGTCCGTCCCTTACGAACTCTCAGTCCGTCGGGCACGGACTGCATTTCCTTCGCTATGCCGCTGTTCTTATTCTGATGTTTTTAGGAGTTGGTGAGGCGTGGGGACAAGCGGACTATTCGGGAACGTATTATATCGGTAGTGTAGGCTATGTGGCAGCCAATACTACCACCAACTATTATCTGTGTCCCACGGAAGGATGGGCATTCTTTGTATCCGATGACACCAACCCTGGTACCGTCACAGGCACTGATAACAAAAAGCCCTTTCTTACCACATATAGATGCAGATCTGCCGCCTATCATTCTGGCGATTCCAAGGATGCTGTATGGTATATCGAGAAAGCACCCAATTCCAATTACTACTATATCAAGCACGCCAATAGCGGACGATATTTGGTGTCAAATGGCGCAATTTGCGCTAATCCTGACCGTGCTCGTGTTCACCTTGAAACAATTAGTAACCCTAACGATTTAGGCGACAAAGTTCTGTTCGATATATACCTTTACAACAATAGCTATATTGTAATTAGACCGATAGGTATAAAAGATAATACTAATCCTCACGATAACCATGTTAACCACAAATGGCTGACTATCAATCAAGGTAATTTCAATCAATTAAATGGTAATAATAAAAGGACTGATGGCCCTTCTGGTTTTCCTAATACAGGTGGTATAGTCTGCTTATATACTGAAAATGATGGAAATGGAAAGTTTTATCTTGAATCTGCAGCTGTAGCAAAACCTGTCATCACCAACAATTTCGATGGCACGTTTACCATTTCAGCAGAAGAAGGAGCTACCATCTATTATACCACTGATGGCACCACTCCGACAACCTCGACAACGACCACTGGTACCTCTTCGGTTAATGTCATTCGGACGGAAAATATGACAGTCATCAAGGCCATTGCGAAGAAAGCGAGTGATGCATTCCCTTCAGTGGTGACCACCTACACTATTCCTCAATGCGCAAGACCTGTCATTACCGTTAGTGGTGGTACTGTTACAATCACTTGTGCAACTGCTGGAGCCACCATTCATTATACAACAGATGGCTCGCCAGCCACTTCTTCGTCGGCAACCTATACCAATCCATTCCCCAAAGGCGAAATAACTTCAATCAGGGCGATAGCCACTAAGGCTGGTTATATTCAATCCGGCGAGGCTGCCTTGCTGCCTCCCACAGAGGTTTCTTCGTCGAACCAGATAACGAATATGAGCGGGAATTACATCCTCTCCAGTAGCTTCGTTCTGTCTGAATCGATAGGTACTTCTGACAATCCTTTCATGGGAACCATTGATGGTAAAATGGTGACGCGTACGTTCGGATATCCTTTGGTGGCTTACGCTGAAGATGCCATCATAAAGAATGTGATTCTCGATAATGTTACCATCGGAGAGAATAGTAACGGTAATGCGGGAGCCATCTGTTGTGAAGCAAGAGGTGAAACGCGTATCTATAACTGTGGCGTGTTGGCTACAAACAGTACACCGAAAACGGATGCAAACGGCTATACCAGTCTCGCGAATTTTAGCAGTACGGTTAGTGGAAGCAATTATGTAGGAAGTATTGTCGGTCTGCTCGATGGTAGTTCGCGTGTGATCAACTGTTTCAGCTATGCCAATGTTGAGGGAGGCGATTTCGTCGGCGGTATCGTAGGTTGGAACAATGTGGCTACTACTTCTGAGAACCAAAAAACAATGGTGATGAACTGTATGTTCTATGGTGAGGTCAGTGGAACATCTGTTGCTCCTATCTATAATGGTGAGACGATTACAAATAGAAGTGCTGGAAATGGTGTTAGTAACTTCAATTATTTTCGTCAGGAAGCTGACTTTGTGCGTAGTCTTAATGTTACCAAAGACAAATACAACTGTGCTCTTGCTGCAGAGACTCGTTTCTTACAGCGATTTGAGTTCTTCCGTCCTTTGCTGAATAGCAACCGTGCCTTGGCTGCATGGTGGGCAACTGGCAATCGCGATGATAAGGATGAGATGATGAAATGGGTGATGGAACCATCACAGATAGGCACTTCTATGCCATACCCTATCTTGAAGGAAGATGGCAGATATCACTCTGTCATCAATATTGATAACTTGGATGTGGATAATGCCAAGTCTCGTAGCATTGGTACAAAGAAGGGCACACTGACGGTTTACATCCAGAAGGGTAGTGGTAATGCTTTGCTCAATCCAACTCAACCCAGTGGTGCCGGAATCACCGTATCAGAGTTGACACTTGATATTACTGACAAGGATCCGGAGCATTTCAACTTTAACTATTACAAGGTGCAGTTGCCTTACTACAATGATGTGGGTACGGGAAACTATACGGAAAACAGAGTGGTAACTGGTTGGAAGATTGTTGGCATGAGTAAGACTGCTGGTAGCTTTACGACAGGCTCTGATGCTTCGGCTGTTGTTGATGCAAATGATAGTATCACGCTTACCACACCATATAACTTCGCAGACCGTAATAGTACAGTCAAAGATATCTATAGTAATACCAACAAACGCGTGTTTAACCAAGGTGCATATTTCGATGTGCCCGAGGGCGTAACCTCTATCACCATTGAGCCATATTGGGGAAAGTGTGTCTATGTGGCTGATGAGTATCTTGATGCGGTGTATAATGATAAAATGGATATACGTGCTTACGTTACTAATGTTGGTGGTGGAAAACATTTCCCTGACAATAGCTTTACTAAAGATAATAGCACTCAGGCGGTTGACACAACCATGACTGAAGCACTGTCGTCATTGAATCCATCGGGTACTGTATATGATAATGCCATCGTACTTGTTGGTAATGTTCATAGCTTAAGCCTTTCTTCTACTGACAAAAATAAGCCGTATACGATAATGTCTGTAGACCTGAATCATGATAACGAACCAGACTACTCGTATATTCTTCGCTTTGACAATCGTGTAAGCGTACATCCTGTAAGGGTTGACTTCCTGAATGTCATAGGTCTTGGTATGGCTCAGAAGTCTTCAGGGGGTAAAGGAACTTATAACTTAGGTATTATGCAACCTCAGGATTGGTTTGAAGTAACTAATACAGGTCTTTTCCGAGTTACACAGTTTGAGTATGATGTGAAAGGCAGGAACAGTAACCCTTTGATTTTGCAAGGTGGTGTCATTGAACAATGGGTAACTGTAGGACGTCAAGAGCAGACGGTAAAAGCTGCCAATGCGATCACTTACTATCATGTAGGAGGCAATGTATGGTTCAAGGAATTTCATATAGGAGTCCATCAGGATAAAATACAGGATGAGTTCGTCAGTAAGCATCCTCCCATTTCCGTAACAGGTGGTGACTTCGATGAATTTTATCTGACAGGTCTCTATAATACGCCCAACAATAATTATAAAGATAATGCCGAGTGCTATATTAATGGTGGCCGCTTCGGCAAGGTGGCAGGAACTGGTATGCAGGGCTTGGGCACAGTCGGTGGCGCTGACAATACGGGTAATATTATCTGGCAGATTGACAATGCCGATATTGATGAATTTTATGCTGGTGGTATTAATGCTGCTCATAAAGCCGAGGGCAATATCTGGACGGTGATTAAGAACAGTCGCGTGGACCAGTTCTGTGGTGGACCGAAGTTCGGTGATATGAACAATAATAAGAAGGTGGTCACCAATGCCACTAACTGCACCTTCCGTACCTTCTTCGGTGCCGGCTATGGTGGTAACTCCTATAACCGTAGGTATCCGTCTAACTTCTTTGATGCCTATAACTATGATTGGAATGGATGGGTTAATACGGAATACACCAAGAAGTATGACTCAAATTACAGTGGTATAGAGGCGCGAATAGATTATCAGTTTATACCTAAGTCGGATAATACACTGAACGTTGCCCGTTTGTTTGTTGACTATGTGAGTTTCTCACTGGCTACTACACATGATGTTACATCAAAACTTACCGGTTGTACCATTACAACCGCTCCGCTTGGACGTCTCAATCTTTTTAGCCAATGCGTTGGTAATTTCTATGGCGGCGGTAGTCTTGGTAAAGTCGCAGGTCCTGTCAAATCAACGCTGACTAACTGTAAAGTGGAGGGTAACGTGTTTGGTGCTGGCTATTCTGCCACATTGCCCAGTGTCGGCGTGATGGCCAATCGCTTCCAGACAGAACCGAATTATGACGAAAATCTTGGTGCTTATCTGGAGGCAGAACTTCCTTCTAAGACTGACTATACATGGGAGCATGGCAATAGTATCAGTATTGATACGATAAATCATGTTCTCTATACTACTGAAGACCTATCCACTTTGGGTGCTGTGACGGGTAATGTGTCTCTTACCATTGATGGTAACACGGTACTTACTGAAGGAAAGGTAATGTCTGTTGATGGTTGTGTCTATGGCGGTGGCGAGGAGTCTGCAGTGGGTGGTAATACCAATGTGAGCCTGAAGGCAGGAACTGTTAGCGGCAGTATCTATGGCGGTGGTAAATTAGGTACGGTGGGTACCTATACTACTTCAACGGTAAATGGTAGTAAGGAGTATACATGGGCTGCGAATACCGGTAAATGTACGGTTACGATAGCTGGTGGTATTGTAGGTCCGGATACTCCGACCGAAGCATTACCTGGTAATGTGTTTGGAGGAGGAAAAGGTGATGCAAAAGAGAGCGGTGCTGACGCATTTATGTGTGAGGCTGCCATGGTGGATACGACGCAGGTGTTCATCAACAATGGTACGGTGAATGGTACCGTATATGGTGGCGGTGAGATTGGTCGTGTGAATCATAATACGGAGGTGACGGTAGGTCTTGCCTCAGGAACAAGTACGCCTGTTGTCAAAGGAAACGTCTTCGGTGCCGGTAAGGGACTTAGCACGCATGGCTACTCGGCTTTGGTGCGTGGCAATAGTAAAGTGACTATCCAAGGCGATGCCAAGGTCAGACAGAGTGTCTATGGCGGCGGTGAGATAGCTTCGGTAGGAAAATATTCCCTTAACGCTTCCGGAAGGCCGGTTTCATTGGCAAACCAAAATAGTGGTTATTGCACCGTTATTATCCAGGGCAATGCGGAGATAGGTCCTGCTGAGTCTATGAAGATGATTACGGAAAGTGGTTTCCCGGATGATGCCGGACACGTATTCGGTGGTGGTATGGGAGTCTTGCCGTATGAAAAGGTGGTGGGCGATCCTTGGCGTATGCAGCCTAACAATACAAAACAATGGTTTGTAGGAACTGGTGGCGAGCATACTTATGTACCGGGTACTAATGATGATTCGGATTATAAGAAGGCTTACCTTGATTATATAGAGACATTGGGATTGGCTACCCAGACATATGTAACCATCGGCGGTAATGCCTTCGTAAAAGGCTCCGTCTATGGCGGCAGTATGAATGGTCATGTGCAGCATGATACGAATGTGACGATTGCCGGTGGACAAATCGGATGTGGTAAGAATACGACGGCACGTCATCCTAATACGGTCTGGGGTGAGAATTATACTGGAACTGAAGACTTGGAGTGTGCCAGCTGGGAGTATAAAGCGCCTTATGCTACCTATGACATATTTGATTTGGCTGGTGGTAAACCTAAGCCTGCAACCAACGGACATACTTTCTATGGAAATGTGTTTGGCGGTGGCAGTGGCTATTATCCATATAGTCAGAATCCAGAGTATTGCGATTCTTTGAAGGCTTTGGGCTATGGCGATGGCTTATGGCATCGCGAGGCAGGTTCTGTGGGTGGTAATACCGTTGTGAATATCACAGGTGGTCACATCCTGTCGAATGTCTATGGCGGTAACGAACAGACTGACGTTGTGGGCAGTTGTACCGTTAATATGAACGGCGGTACGGTTGGTGTGCCACGTACGGAAGCTCAGATGAAGGCACATCCCGTTACTTGTTATGTATTCGGTGGCGGTAAGGGTGATCAGCGTATCAACTTCAATACCTGGACCAACGTAGCCAGCACGCGTGTGAATATATCCGGCGATGCCCATATCTACGGTTCAACATACGGTGGTGGTGAGAATGGTCACGTATTGGGCAATGCCGAGACAAATATCGGCGGTAGTTTCACGATGACCATTGATGGTGTGGAAACGACGGTTCCGGCAAGTAATAATGTTCTCATTGGTACAAAGAATTCAACTCTTGACGGTAATGTGTTTGGAGGCGGACAGGGATCAGTCTCTGCATTGACGGCAGGCGTCGTAGGCGGTAATGTCAACTTGAGCATTCAAGGTGGTCATATGCTTGGGTCTGTTTATGGTGGAGGACAGATAGCATCGGTGGGTACCCATTTCGTGAATGCTGATGACGAGAATTACGGAAAGATGCAGACGGGCACGGGGCATGGTTGTCTTACTGTTGATTTGACGGGTGGTACCATTGAGCAAAACGTCTATGGCGGCTGTATGGGTGCAAATGCTGATGAGTCAAGAGGCGTGACTGAGGAATTTGCTGCCAAACTCGGTGTGTCAAAGACCGTAGCGGTGAATCTGAACCAGGGCTTGGCTGAGAATGAAAAGGGCTGCGCCATAAAGAAAGATGTCTTCGGCTGTAATAATGTGAATGGTTCTCCTCAGCAAGCTGTCACTGTACATGTCTATGCAACGCAGAATGCCGATAAGACGCAGATAGCGAATACTGCGGCAAGTGGCGAAACTCCTGCTGTGACAGATGCTAAGCGGGAGGGCGTCTATGATGTGCGTGCTGTCTATGGCGGTGGAAACCTGGCTGCCTATAAGCCTGTTGGACCTGATCCGTCCGAAACAAACGATGATGGACAGAATACGACATACTCTACCAATGTGATTATTGACGGTTGTGGCCTGACAAGTATCCAGACTGTATATGGTGGTGGCAATGCCGCCTCTACGCCAGCCACAAGTGTGACAGTTAACGGCACGTCGGAGATTGAGGAAGTGTTTGGTGGAGGAAATGGTAAGGATGCTATAGGCAAAGACGCACAAGGTCATGACATACCGAATCCCGGTGCCAATGTGGGATTCTATGATTACTCGGCTGTAGAGAGCACCTATCCTACCAAGGAGGATCGACTGGAAACGGCTTTCACAAGTAAATATGTATATGGTACGGGTGCGGCATCGGTGAATATCTTCGGAGGAACGATTCATCGTGTCTTTGGCGGATCGAATACAAAGGGTAATGTGCGCCAGAGTGCCATCACCATGTTGGAGGATGCAGAATCTTGTAGGTTCTGCGTGGATGAGGCTTACGGCGGTGGTAAGAGTGCACCGATGGATGCTGAGGCTAAGTTGCTGATGTCTTGTATCCCGGGACTGAAAGAGGTCTATGGCGGTGCTGAGGCTGCCGATGTCTACGACGATGTCTCACTGACCATAACGAATGGTACCTTTGACCGTGTGTTTGGTGGTAACAACCTGAGTGGAACAATCCGTGGCTCTATCACTGTGACTATTGAGGAGACAGGATGCCGACCGGTTATTATCGGCGAACTGTATGGTGGTGGTAACCTTGCCGGTTATTCTGTCTATGGCTATAATAGTGATAAGAGTCTGAAGGAGTCGGGTACCCAAATCTATGCTGACCCACAGGTAAATGTGAAGTCGTTTACCAGTATTGGCAATATCTATGGTGGTGGCTATGGTGCTGGTGCCACGATGGTGGCTAACCCAACAGTGAATGTCAATGTTTCCAACGGCAAATTTTATGATGATAATGTGTCTGTTGTCGGTGAGAATTCGGAAACGCCTAACCATTATCCCATTCCCTCACATGCCAAGGGAAAGATTGGTGCCATCTATAACGTATTTGGCGGTGGTAATGCAGCCAAGGTGATTGGTAATACCAAGGTTAATATTGGTACAGAGGAAGGTAAGGGTGCCGATATTCGTGGCAATGTCTATGGCGGTGGTAACAATGCTGTAGTGGATGGCAATACTGAAGTACAGATAGGAAAATGAAACATCGGTGGACGATAGCTTTATTAATGATGTTGGTCTTTTCGTTTGGCGGATGGGCACAGGATGTTTCTTTCCCGTATCCTGAGATTCCGACTTCGTTGACAGGTGACAAGGAAAGACTGGCTTATATGTTGGAGCATTTCTGGAATAGTTATGACTTTTCCGATGCTTCACAAACAAATCAGAAGGTGGGGGAGCAGGGCTTTGTGGATTATATCAATCTGATGGCGTATGCTGATTCGATGACATGTGTTCAGTCGGCAAAACTATTTGCTGATAAATTGGCTTCCTCTGGGCAGGCGTTTTTGCGCTTCGAGGAGCTGGCACATAATTATCTAGAGAATTCTCTGTCTCCTCTTCGTAACGATACGGTCTTTATGCATCTGCTAAGAGCTTTTCCGTCGTCACCCCAACGTTTGTTCTTAATCCAACAGTTATCGTTGAACCAGCCAGGAACGAGAGCGGCAGACGTATCCTTTGTTGATGCTTCTGGCAATTCGCAGCATCTCTATGACATCCAGTGTCCGTATACCTTGCTTGTGTTCTTTGATCCGGAATGTGAACATTGTCAGGAGCAGATGCCACAAATCAGGAATGCTTCGGAACTTCATAAAAACACATCGAGACTCAAGGTCGTTTATATTGATACGAACTTGAATCCCGATGTGTTGAAGCGATATCATTTGCCTGTTCTGCCGTCGCTCTATCTCTTAGATGAGCAGAAACGAATTGTTGTCAAAGACGGCACGCTTCAGCAAATCATCAGTCGGATTAACGCAGTACTTCCGTAAACTCTGGTTTGGCATCCTTACCTACGGTGACGTAGATGATGGATGTCGATTCACCACCACCATTCATACCACGGCTGGCAACGGTGAACTTATAATCGGTGCCATCGGGTGTCTGGCGCTTGCCAACTGTTTGTGGTGTGCCTAGAGGGAACTGATAGCTGGAGCAGGCGGCGTCGAATATCTGTTTCTCTACTTCTGTCACGGGCTTTTGTTCTGAGTATTCTGGCAGTTTCTCTACGTTGCCTTTCTTGTAGCCGTTCTCTTTCAGGAAGCGGTCCAGTTCCTTGGCTGCGACTTTTACGCGGGCTGTACGTACACCATATCCCTTGGCGACAGTTGCCTTGGGGAGTGCTTTCTTGAGTGCATCGGATGAGGTGTTCAGACCGCCACTGCCGAAAGTGCAGAACGGTACAATCGTCTTACCTGCAAAGTCTTGCTCTTTTACCAATGTGATGATAGGGTTGGCATAGGTGCCAAACCAAATGGGATATCCCAGGAAAATAATGTCGTAGTCGGCAATTTTCTTCTTCAAAGGCTTAATAGCAGGCATCTCACCACTTTGCATCTCGCGCTGTCCGCGTTGTATCGTCTCTTGGAAATTGCCAGAGTAGGGTACAACGGCCTCTATCTCTTCAATGTCTGCTCCAAGTTGTTTCTGCAGTTCCTGGGCAACGGTCTTCGTTGTGCCTGTTTCAGAATAATACAGCACCAGTTGTTTCTGTGCATAGCTTGTTGTCATCGTGGCAATCATTGCGATAAGTGAAAATAGTTTTCTCATAAGTTGTTGGTTTATTTGAGTTGATTTATAATAAATGGCGGTAGATATCTGCCATCTGATTAGCAACGCTGTTTCCTTGGAAGCGCTTGATGTATTGCATGCTGCGTTCGATGCGTTGTTCGCGCCCTTCGGCTCCGTGTAGTGTTGACTTGATGGCATGGGCCATTCCCTCTGCATCGTCTGGGGCTACATAGAAAGAATCGGGCCCGCCGGCTTCCTCAAGACAAGAGCCTGTGCAACCTACAACAGGCAGGCCGCAACTGATGGCTTCGATGATGGGGATGCCAAAGCCTTCATAGACGGAGGGGTAGACGAATGCCTCTGCATTGGCATAATAGGGTACGAGTTCGGGATTGGTGACAGCATGGAGCATGATGACACGATGCTCAAGGCCATGCTTCTTCGCATAGGCTTTTACCTCGTCGGCATAAGGTGTGTGACGTCCGATAATAACGAGCGAGAGGTCCTCTGGCAAGAATGGCAATGCCTTGACAGCTAACAGAATGTTCTTGCGACGCTCGATGGTGCCAACGTTGAGGATGTAGCGGGAGGGAAGACCATCCCTGCTTGTTGAGACAGACCGCTGAAACTTGGGTGAACAACTCTGGTAGACCAAAGAGATGCGGCTCTCGTCAACGCCACCCAGTTCAATGATGTCCCGCTTGGTACATTCGCTGATAGCGACGATATGACTGGCCTCACGGATTGTCTGCCGGAACTTCCATGCATATATCTTGACGTCTATCCAGTTGTAGAACTCTGGATGACGCAGGAAAATAAGGTCGTGGATGGTGACAATACTCTTGATGCCGCTCTTACTGATATTGATTGGCAGTTCTCCGGAAAGACCGTGGTAAAGCTGAACACCGTCGCGTTTCAGGTCATTGGTGATACCGCGACTGCGCCAGATAGCTGCACGAAGTCCGGAAAGTCCCTGACCGGGGTAGCAAAAGGTGACGTTGGGGCGTTCTATAATCTGTTCCCGTAGATTCGTACGTCCGGAATTGGGGGCATACAGACGAAGGGACAATGAGTCGTCCTGTGATAGATCATTGATAAGTGTGCGTCCGTAACTTCCTAATCCTGTGCCGTTGCTGACAATTCTTTTTGCATCGAAGCCTATAATCATATCTTCTGTCATAATTGTGGCAAAGTTACGAAAAAACGAGAGAAATGCAAAAGAAAAAAAAGATTTCTTTTGTTTTACGCTCGACTTTTCGCGAACTCTGACTACGTCGAAGTTACTCCGTCTCGGTAAAAAAAGAATGAATTCTTTTGTTTTACGCTCGACTTTTCGTAACTTTGCAGCGAAATGGAGAACAAGATTTCAGTAGTCATCAATACCTATAATGCCGAGGAGCACTTAGGGGAATGCTTGGAAGCCGTCAAGGACTTCGATGAGGTCGTGGTGTGCGATATGGAATCAACAGACTCAACTGTTGAGATTGCGCAGCGCTATGGTGCCCGTGTGGTCACATTCCCAAAGGCGGGACATAAAAGTGCCGAGCCTGCCCGCACGTTTGCTATTCAGAGCGCTACATGTCCTTGGGTGCTGGTCGTTGACAGCGACGAGATTATTACGCCGCAATTGCGTCAGTATCTTTATCGGCGTATTGAAGACCCTGATTGTCCTGCAGGTCTCTATATCGCTCGTCTGAATAAGGCGATAGGACAATTCACACGTGATTGGTCACATGATTATCAACTGCGATTCTTCGTTCGTGAGGGAACGGTTTGGCCTCCTTATGTACATACGTTCCCACAGGTTCCAGGACGTACAGAGCGTGCACCGGCATCTTATAAGATGCTTCATCTTGCCGATGTAACGATGCGTCAGTGGGTAACGAAGATGAACGATTATACCGACAATGAGGTTGCCAAAAAGGCTCAGCGTGGTTTTGGCGTGACAGCACTTATGGGACGACCCTTGTGGGCTTTTTTGCGTAGTTTCCTGTTCCAAGGCGGATTCCGTAATGGACGCAGAGGCTTTTTGCAAGCAGTGCAGAGCGCCATGTATCAGCAGGTGCTTATCTCGAAGATTATGGAAAAGGAGTTGCGTACAAAGGAAAAGACGGATAAAGGATGAAGGTATTCCATTTGGTCAGTAATAAGGAATGGGGCGGCGGAGAACAGTACGTCTATGATCTTTGTCAGCGGCAGATGGCCGATGGCCTTAGTGTCAGCGTGTTCTGCCGACCTGTAGAAGGAGTCGTGGAACGCTTCAGAGGACTGACCAGTGACTTGGTGGAATCGCGACTTGGTGGCGTCTTTGATCTGAGAAGCGCTTGTCGCTTGGCGCGTGCCATCAGACAATCTGGTCCATGTGTCCTTCATGCCCACAACTTCAAAGATGCTTTTACGGCGGTATATGCGCGTTGGCTGTCTGGCAACAGAGAGGCACGTGTCATTGTGTGTCGTCACCTGACCCGTCCTGGTAAGAACTCCCTGATTTATCGTTGGCTCTACCGACAATTAGATGTGCTTTATTTTGGTTCTGAGTTGTCGAAAAAAGTATTCCTCAGCACACATCCTGCCATCAGTGAATGTAAACTTGATGTTGTTCGGCCCGGTACTCCTGTGCCGCAGAAGATAGAACCCGTTGATTTGCGCAAGGAATTGGGCATTGCCGATAATGAGGTGCTGGCTATGTATCACGGACGGTTGGCTGCGGAAAAAGGACTTGACGTACTTGTTGAGAGTATTGATCGTATCCGTGACGAGAAATTCCGCCTGGTGCTCATCGGACGTGGAAGCGATGACTATGTGACGCATCTGCGCCAGTTGATAGAGAGTCGTGGACTGCAACAGAAGATTCTGCTCGCAGGATTCCGTCAGCCGGTATTGCCTTGTGTGGCTGCTGCCGATTTGGGCATTCTGGTTTCGATAGTTCCAGAAGGTTGCGGTCTGTCGTTGCAGGAATATATGTCTCAGGGACGCCCTGTGATAACTACAAATAATGGTGGACAGAGTGATTTCGTTTTTGATAACCGTAATGGACTGTTAGTACCGCCTGGTGATGCCCAGGCATTGGCTGCTGCCTTGAGTCGCCTCATCAATGATTCGGCATTGCGACAGAAATTGGGAGAGCAGGCTACTGCTGATTTTCGCGACCATCTGAACTACGAACGTTTTTACGAACAAATCAAGCGTCTTTATGGTATCAATCGTTGAATGTCTGTTACTCATACCAATACTCTGGCTGGTAAGTTTTGCTGCCTATCTCCTGTTCAATCATGGACTGGCTCCCAACCGGCGTAGACAGCAGTTCTTTCGCTATTTAGTCGCTTCGGTTGTGACTGTAGTTCCATTGGCTGTTACGACAACATCACCATTTCAGCCTATCATGGTGTTCTTCCTGGGAGCGTGGTTGCTGTGGACGGTTACTTATCCTTTATGTTATCATCTTACTTATCGCAAGTCGTCGCCCGACTATGACCACCAAATCGATGGCGCCTTTGGTATTTATCTCTTTGGTTGGCTTTCAGGACTATCGTTACTGCCTTATAGTAATTTCTTCATGGGGGCGTTGCTGCTCGTGCTACTCTTCCTGCCTTTTGCCCAATGGGTTTACTATGTGATGTATCGTTGTGTGATTGATGTCAATGGTATGTTACTCATCCAGAATACTGATTACAATGAGGTCATTGAGTTTGCGCGTTCTTATTCCATCCTAAAATTATTGGGCGTCGTGTCTCTCCTTTTGCTGTTGGTTGTGTCTTGTATTGCTGCGTCGCTGTATTGGCCGTTGGCGATTGGGAGCGGTGACTGGTGGCGCATGGCGATAGGGTTTGGTGTCGTTCTGTTTTTGACGTTCTATTTGTGGAAACCTGCCCGTGGCCTTTTTGTTCGTACGGGTATTATGCAGCTCTATCAAACGGTAAGGGAATACCAAGCAAAAAATAGTCGCTATGTGGAGGAACAGCAGAAGCGAATCTCATCACTTCATGTCCAATCCTTGAGTGTGCTTGACAAGCCGCATACTATATTGTTGGTTATCGGAGAAAGTGCCTCACGACAGTATATGAGTGCATTTGCAACGATGCCTGAGCACACCACGCCTTGGTTGGAAGAGTTGAGTCACGACAGTCAGCATTGCACACTATTCCCGAATGCCTATAGTTGTGACATTCAAACTGTGCCAACACTTGAGAGGGCTCTCACCGAACTGAATCAATATGATGGAGGGGAGTTCTTTTCATCATGTTCTATTGTTGACATTGCCCAACGCTTGGGGTATCGTGTAAGCTGGTTCAGTAATCAGGGACAAATTGGTGCTGCTGATACGCCTATCACATTAGTGGCCGATACTGCTAACGTGGCGAAATGGACACAACAGGAAATAGGAAAACATCAGTATGATGAGGCTCTTATCGACTTCCTCAGCGAGTTGAACCCTCAGGAGAATAATCTGGTGGTGTTCCATCTCATGGGTAGCCATTTTAACTACGAGAACCGTTTTACTGAAGAAGCGCGTCAATGGGGTGATGCAACTGATCACGACCGTATCACGAACTACAAGAACTCTCTCTATTATACGGATCTGGTGCTGCATCGTGCATTTGACTATTGTCGTGAGCATTTGAATCTGCAGACGATGGTCTATTTTAGTGACCATGCTGAAGTGCCTAACCGTCACCGTCAGCCAGGTTTCGATGGTTTCGGCTACTTGCGTATTCCTCTGATGGTATGGATTGGCGATGAGTATATCAAGGCACGTCCTCAGAAGGCAAAGGTCTTGAAACGAAATCAAAACCGCTATTGGACTAACGATCTTCTCTATGAACTGATGTGCGGATTACTTGACGCAGAGAGTAACCATTATCGTGATGCCAACTCATTGGCTTCAGGAAATTATCGTTTTCAGTGCGAAGAGTTAACGGCTATGAACGGACGTATTCGCATATCTGAAGATGACCTCAAAACTAAAAAAACTATTTAATATGATTATATTGTATTATCTCGTCTATATTTTATGGTTTGGCTTGTCGCTGTTCCCATTGCGTGTGCTTTACTGGTTGAGCGACGTGCTGTTCTTTATCGTGTTTTATGTGCTGCACTATCGACGTCGTACGGTATGGCTGAACATCGTTACGTCATTTCCTGAGCGCGAGGTGGAGGAACATCGTGATATAGAGCGTCGTTTCTATCGCTGGTTCTGTGAATATCTCGTGGAGAGCGTGAAATTAATGACGATGAGTCGTGAGGAGATACAAAAGCGAATGGTGTTCAAAGGTTCTGAGGCTGTAGACCAATGTGTCAATGATGGACAGTCGTGTGTAATCTATTTAGGACACTATTGTAACTGGGAGTGGGTAACGTCATTGCCATTCTGGATTAGTGATAAGGCACAGTGCGGACAGATATATCACGTTTTGGAAAATAAGGAATTCGATAATATCTTCCTGTGTCTGCGACAGCGTTTTGGTGCTATTTGTATCCCGATGGCTGAAACATTGCGTCGTATTCTGCAATACAAACAGAAGAATCAGCCTGTGGTGATTGGCTATATTGCAGATCAGGTTCCTCACTGGAACAATATACACCATTGGTGCCAGTTCCTTCATCATGACACGCCTGTACTCACAGGTACAGAGCGCATCGCGAAGAAAACCGGCCATGCTGTTTTCTATTTGGATATCAACAGGGTTAAGCGTGGCTATTACGAAGCAGAGTTTCGCTTGATTACACGTGAGCCAGAGAAATATGCGGATTACGAATTAACTGATATCTATTTCCGTATGCTGGAACAAAGCATACGTCGTAATCCTCCTTACTGGCTCTGGACGCACAATCGCTGGAAACGCACCCATGAGGTCTTCGACCGCCGTTTTGAGGTTATTGACGGCAAGGTGCGTGAGAGACCAGAACCGACGCCGATTGTTATCTGAACCAATAAAGGAGTCGGCGGTAGTAATACTTGAATCGCCAACGGAATCCTTCGAATTTCAGAATTTTACCGATTGACGAAGAGAACAGACCGCAGAAACTGCCCTGTGTGGCAATACATGGCTCACACCACAGGTAATCGAGCAGACCTGAGTGATAGAGTTTCATCTGATAGTGGTCTATGGCTCTATCACACTTGTTTGTCTTCACGTCGTTGATGATTACATGGGCTGCTTTCTGATTGACATACAATGCACCGGTGAATCTCACGCGACCTTTGGGCGCTTTGTAGAGCCATTGTCCATTGACACGTTGTGAACGGGGGATGAACTGTAGTGAAGAGTCCTCGTATGAAATGATGACTGGTCTGTCGGAATAGTTACGCTGATATTCTTCCATCGTTTTCTGGAAGTCTCTCACGAAGTGGGGATGTAGCACGATGTCGTCTTCTAAGATGAGGGCTCCCTCTAACTGGTGGTCAATGATATATTGACTGGCCAGGAAATGCTTTATAGCGCAACTGGTATGCCCCATGATTTTGTCGAGTTCGCTTCTTGGCTTGATATATTGAGCCAATATCTCAGGTGTCAGTTCATCTTTATCTAAATCGAGGATGTATGCAATCTCGCCGGGCCAGTCTTTCAATTGCTGGTTGATATGTTGTAATCTCTCAGTAAGGTGCTTTGCGTGAATTACAAGTACAGTCATGATAATCAAAGAATATTATGGATTAGTAATGTCGAAATACTTTTTCAGAACAAGTAGTGAGATGAGGTCCTCGCGGTGCTTGTCCTTGAATTGATCAACCCATTCATGGGCATGCTGGATGATTGCCTTGGCCTTGTCGGGATGAGACAGGTAATAGTCTACTTTTTCCTCGAGATCGCTGAAGTCAGGTTTTACCTCTACGTAATGATAGTTGGGCACCAGCAGACCTTCCATAAACCATGTCTCCATCGTTGGACGTGGTGTAACAGCGAGGCAGTTGGATGACATCACCCATTTCAGATTCGAAGCTACGTCATTGCCTTCAAGCGACATCACAAACTTATACGCCATCTGTTCGGCAATGGTCAGTTTCTCACGATGCCACTCCTGTTCTCCCTCGTAATTTGTCATACCGGCATCTACAAGGGGTTTCCCATACCAGCGGTGCATAAAGTCCGTACGGTTTTGCTTGCGGGCACCAAGGTCACCGCGGAAGAGTACTTGATCGCGCTTCTGTTCCCATGGTGTTTGGTCGTTGACGAAGATAAAATGGCGTACCTTATCCATATTAAGCAGTACGGACAGACGACTGTCACCTTCAAGGTTGCGGCATTTGACAACCGATGGCAATGTCATATACTGGTTGGGATCTCCTGGTTCCAAGCGCCATAATAGGTGACCAGGAAACCAACGCCCATACTCCATAGCATCAAAATAGTAGACCTTCTGTCCTGTCTTCTGTTGTTTGTCTATGCATACGGATTCCTTTTTCCAGTCGTCCTGACTATAGGCGATATCAGTGGTAAGGCGGTTGTAATAGTCAACGCGTTTCATGATATATTCGTAGTCGGAACGACGTTCTGCCTCCTGTAGCTTGTGATTCAGAAAGGGACGTAGCAGGCAGCGCGGTGTTATCTCTCTTAGATAGACACGTGTATAATATGCGAGTTTGCTATTTTTTCCGCTGTGAAGCAGGTAATATATCTTTCGTTTATTCATTGTACGATGGGTTGTCGGTGCAAAGATAACAAAAAAAATGAAAACAAGGGCATTTATTAAAAAAAAATACTACCTTTGCATTTGATAAGTTTTAATACTACAGAAATGCTATTTGTAAGAGATAAAGGCCGGATGTGTAACAACATCTTGCAGTATGGACATGTATATGCCTGGGGACGTGAATATGGACGGAAGACCATGTCGATGCGTTTTGCGTACAAGTACCCATATTTTCATATTTGTGATACGGCGTGGCATAACTTTTTTACCTATGTTTTTGCTAAGTATAGCGCAAAAGCAGGGTTGCTGCCCGTCATATCATTCCATGAGGAGGATGTTGACATCACTGCTCGTGAGGCACAATTGAATGCTAAGCGGTTTGCCGTCGTAGAGGGATGGTATGCCCGTTGGTATGATCTGTTCCTGAAATACAAGGATGAGATACTCGCCCTGTTTGCCTTTCATCAGGAGATAGAGAATCATGCCCAACAGGTGATGGCCGACAGTAAGGGAATGGTGCGCTTGGGCATGCATATCCGTCGTGGTGACTATCAGCGCTGGTATGGAGGAAGGTTCTTCTATTCAGATGAACAGTATATTTCCGTGATACGCCGATTCTGCTCTTTTTTTCCCGACCAGCAGATAGCTGTTTATATCTGTGGAAATGATCCTCAGCTTAATCGTGAACATTATCAGCAGCAGTTGCCAGCGTGCCAACTCTTCTTTCCTGATGGCAATCCTGGTGAGGATTTGTGCGTGTTGTCTCATTGTGACTACCTGATTGGTGCCCCCAGTACATTCTCTTTGGTGGCGTCCATGTATCACGACGCCCCGCTCTATTGGATTGAGGAAATAGACAAATGCTTCACCTTACAGGACTTTGGTCACTTTGATGACCTGTTCCAGCACATTTATTAAATAGAGTTTTCAAGTCCAACAAACCTTCGCATGCCTTAGTTGTGCGAAGGTTTGTTGGGTAAGAGCCTGTCTTGTGTCATTCGCTCCATATACTGTTGGATGATGGCTTTCAACTCACGTTCCATCTGCTGTTGCTGCTGGAACTGTCCCACTTTATTATGCTGCATCAAAGAGTCGTTGAGGGCATATACCGCGCGTGTCTTCTTACCATCGAACTGCAGTACGTGACCGTGCTTCACGTATTGGTAAGTGCCGTTCATATAGTTCACGGCCCATGTGCTGTCTGCGGCCGTGTTCAGCAGATCCTTGCCAAAGGCGAGGTAGGGCTTCTGATAGTCTAGCATGCCAAGGATGGTCGGCATAATATCAGTCTGCTGTGCAATCTTATCCTGCATCTCAGGCTCTCTGCCACCGTTGGGCTCATAAATGACGATAGGTACGCAGAAGCCGCCTAAGTCGGTCTGGTAGAAAGCGTGGTCGCTGAGGTTGGTGTGATCACTTGTCAGTACGAAGATGGTGTTCTTGAACCACGGCTGGCGGCTTGCTGTCTGGAAGAAACGGCCTAATGCCATGTCGGTATAGCGTATGACTTTGTGTATCTCAATACCCTCTTCTGGATAGATGTCTTTGTATTTCTCCGGCACAGCATAAGGGTGGTGACTGCTGGCTGTAAAGACGGCCGTCATGAAGGGCTCCTTCATCTCCGACATCTTTGCGGCATAATACTGCAGGAACGGCTCGTCCCAGATAGCCCATGTGCCGTCGAAATCCTGCTCACCCATGAAACGGTCATCGTCGTCAAAATCCTCACGGCCGTAGTATTGCTGAAAACCAGTGGCACGGGAAAAGGCCTGGAAGCCCATCGACCCGCGTTGTGCACCATGGAAGAAAGCCGTTTGGTAGCCCTCGTCAGCGAGGATGCCTGCCAATCCTGTATAATCATTCATCGAGGCAGGTGTCAGGAAGAACGGCTCCACGAACATCGGGATACTTGATAGCACAGACGGCATGCCGTCAATGGATTTTCGACCATTGCAGTAGCTATGACTGAAGGTGATACTTTTGGCTATGATAGAGTCCATATAGGGCGTGTAGCCTTTGTAGCCTCCGTTTTCCAGGTCCTTGTTGAGTGCTCCGAAATATTCGCGTCCCATGCTTTCTACAATCAGCACGACGACATTCTTCTTTTTTGCAAGTGCCTCTTGTCGGGTTGTTGATGGTGAATGGACGGGCGTATAGACCTTTTCCATTTCCTCCTCACTGCTGAAATAGTCGGGCACCACGAATGCTTCCTTGTCGATGGTGCGATAGATGGAGAACGGCGTGTTGAGCACCAATGCGGCATCGATGGGTCTGTCAACATATTGGTTGGCATTTGAAATCGTGATGGGGCGGACTGCTTTACTGAAACCGCCACGGATGCCTGCCACGACAAATGGAGCGATGGCGGCCAGTGACAACAGGCAGATCAGGTCATAGCGCCACCACGACAGTTGGCGCCAATATAGTCTGGGTTGACTGTAGAAACGCCAGAAAGCGTAGACGATGCCTGCGAAAAGTAACACGAGATACCAGTGATTCAAAGCCTCCGTGGCGAAGATGCTCAACAGGTTGCCTTCGTTATGGAACTCCTGGAAGACGGTCGCCGTGGTGCGTCGCATGGTGTATTTGAAATATACGGCATCACAAAGGTTGGCTGCCGTCATGACACTATTGACGATAACGAAAAGCCAGCGACATACCTGCTGGTAGACGTGGTTCTCTTTCCAGTGCAGCGGGAAGAGCATGAATACGAAGAAAGGTATGTTGGTGACCAGGATGGCTGACGTGTCGAATACCAGTCCGCCGTATAGTATCTCACCGAAGCTGTGCATGCTGAGTGTCGGCGAGAAGTAGCTCCAGTTCAGAAGCAGATAGACCATACGTGTCAGGAAATAGACGATGTAGAGCAGCAACACGTTCTTTCCAACGGCTGCTATGGGTGAGAGGTATGTGGGGATTCTTTTTTCCATTGTTATTTGATATTTTTCAGATTCTCAGATGCATTCTGCAGGATGGCCTTGCCATTATGTATGAGTCGGTCGGCATCACTGCTTTGGTTGACCACGATCTGGTTGACGTCAAGGTCATACACGGCATGTCCTGTGCTGTCAATCATGGAGATACCATTGTTAAAGGTATGTATGGCAAAGTGATCGGTGTAGTTCTTGCTCATGACGTCACGACTGTAGGGATAGTCATCATGTGGCAGTCCCATCTGTCCCAACAGCGTAGCGGGCAAATCGGTCTGGTTGCAGATTGTGGTGATATGTCTCGGTTCCTTGATGGCGCCGCCTACCCATATCATCGGTATGTGGTTACGTCGGCGGTCGTGCGGGTCAACATCACGGAAGTTGACGCCGTGGTCGGGCAGGAATATCATCAGCAGGTTGTCCCATGCCGGTGATTGCTTCAGACTGTCTATCATCTCTCCGATACACTGGTCTACGTAATGGAACGCGTTCAGCGTTTTGTCCGAGAAATGGTTGATGGGTACGTCCCACGGTTCATGGCTGGAGAGTGTGGAGTAGCCAATGAAGAACGGTTCCTGTGCGGGTTGCTCTATCAACTGGCGTACAGTCTTGAAGGTGATGTCATCGCGGACACCCCATTCGGCAGTCGACTGTTCCCGAAGGCTATAGTCTTTCTTCCATATCAGTTGTCCGAAGCCTGTCGAAATGAGATAGCTGCGCATATTCGTAAAGTTAATATCGCCGCCGTAGACATAAAGTGTCTTATAGCCTTCGTTAGCCAACGATTTTGCTATGCCAGGCAGTCTGTGGGTCTTTGCCGGCATTTTCATCACCGACGTAGTCGGGAACGAGGGGTAGCCGCTGTAGGTACATACAGTGCCGCGGTCGGTGCGCCATGAGTTGGCATAGCAGCTGTCAAAGCTGATGCCCTCATCCATCAGTTTGTTGAGTCGTGGCATGATGTCGGGATCTCCCTCCAGACGGGTGAATATACCACCGCAGCTCTCTAGGAGGACGATCACGACATTAGGACGCTTCGTGCGCAGCAGCGTGTCGACCTGAATACTCTTTGTTGTATAGAAACGGTTCACAATATCCTGACTTTCGGTCTCGTCCATGAAGTGGTATTCCGGTACGTCGCTCTGTCTCTTCTCAAGCGATGCGAAGAATGAGAATACAGGGTTCACTGCAGCATGATTCAGGAACTGACGCTGCGAGAAATAGACTTGTCCGATGTTGGTCGTCGATTCATCCAAACCACCGCGGATGCCGATGACGATAAGGGGAATACAGATGATGTATAGAATCGTTTCCTGCCAGGTGCCTTTCCCTGGTGGCAGGGCAATCTTGTTGTATGCCAGGAAAATGACGAATGCGGCTAATGCCCAGATGATGAGAATACCCATGACGTATATGCCGCTGACGTTGGCAAGCACCTCTGCAGGGCTCTCAAGGTACGTCAGGCACGAAGAGTCGAGCTTGAATTGCCAGAAAGGGTATAGGCAGGTGTCGGCTATGAAGGCCAGCGGTAATACAATGGCCATGGTGGCATTGTAGATGCGATACACTGCCTGTGGGATATGTATCCACAGGCATGCCAATGTGAGCAGGAAAGGTATGCTAAGGATATAGAGTGCTGTGGAAAGGTCAAGCGAGAGACCGTGAAGGATGACATCCCATACGTCGTTTGCCCCTATAGCGTCCTTGTCACTGTTAAAACACAAGAAAAACAATTTGGCTATGATAAAGATTATCACAGTCACACCATAGATTTTAGTAAGATATAGAATCCTCTGTTTCATTTCGTGTACATTCATTATTGGCATCTCAAGAAAACTAGGCGTTTTTCTTGTATGCATTGATTGCTCTGACCACCTCATTAGCCTCGTCGGGTGTCATCACCGGACTGATAGGCAGACTGAGCTCCTGACGGTGGATCTTCTCGGTAACAGGTAGCGACAGACTGTTCCATTGGCTGTAGCATTCCTGCTTGTGAGGCGGAATGGGGTAGTGGATAAGCGTCTGAATACCATGTTGCTCCAGATATTCCTGTAACTCGTCCCTGTGCTCGCAGAATATGGGGAAGAGGTGATACACATTCTGCTCGTCATCCAAGCGCACGGGGAGTGTCACCAATGGATTGCTGATACCTTCATAGTATATCTTGGCGATGGCACGGCGTGCGTTGTTATCCTCATCCAGATGATGCAGCTTGACATCCAGCACCGCAGCCTGTATCTCGTCCATCCTGCTGTTGCGTCCTGTGTATCTGAAGACATACTTCCGTTGACTGCCATAGTTGGCCAGTGCGCGGATGGTGTCTGCCAACTCCTTGTCGTCACAGGTTACGGCGCCGGCATCGCCCAGTGCGCCGAGGTTCTTGCCCGGATAGAAACTGTGGGCTGCAGCATCCCCTAGCGCACCTGTACGGCGGCCGTCGGTATATCGGCAGCCATGAGCCTGTGCGTTATCCTCCACCAGTTTCAAGTTGTATTTCTGGCATAATCTGCCAATCTCCTCCGTGTATGCACATCGTCCATAGAGGTGAACCAACAGGATGGAGCGTGTCTTTGGTGTGATGAGTGCTTCCAGTCTGCTGTCGTCCAGTTCCAATGTGTCATAACGGGGTTCGGCCAGGACAGGAACCAATCCGTTCTCTGTCAGGGCAAGAATGGATGCGATAAATGTGTTGGCAGGAACGATGACCTCGTCGCCGGGTTGCATCACCCCCATCTCAATATAGGCACGATATATCCATATCAAGGCGTCCAGACCATTGCCGCAGCCCACGCAGTAGTGACTGCCGATATAGGCGGCATAATCAGTCTCGAAGCGTTTGTTCTCCGCTCCTTGCAGATAATAGCCGGAGTCCACGGTGCGTGTGACGGCTTCGTGAATCTCATCGCTGTATTTCTGCGTGATGCGCTGCAGGTCTAAGAATTTTATCATCGTTCTGTGATTGTCTATTCTTTGTTGTGTGCAGAAGGACTAAAGACTTTGCATGTCATTCAGCTTCTTGTAGTAGCCATCCATGCTGAGCAGTTCATCGTGTGTGCCGCGCTCTACGATGCGTCCGTCGTGGAGTACGCAAATCTCGTCTGCATTCTTGATGGTCGACAGGCGATGGGCAATAGCCACGGTGGTGCGTGTCTTCATCAGACGCTCCAGGGCATCCTGTACCAGTCGCTCGCTCTCTGTATCGAGGGCTGATGTGGCCTCATCGAGAATCAGGATGGGAGGATTCTTCAAGATGGCACGGGCAATGCTCACGCGCTGGCGCTGACCACCCGACAATCGTCCGCCACGGTCGCCGATATTCGTCTCAAATCCCTGTTCCGACTGCATGATGAAGTCGTAGGCATTGGCAATCTTTGCTGCCTCGGCAATCTGTTCGTCTGTCGCTTTATCCACACCAAAGGAGATATTGTTGCGGAAGGTGTCGTTAAACAGGATAGCCTCTTGGTTGACGTTACCTATCAACTGGCGCAGGTCGTGGATGCCTAAGTCCTTCACGTTGATGCCATCGATCAGCACTTCGCCTTCCTGCACATCATAGTAGCGGGGAATCAAATCCACAAGGGTTGACTTTCCGCTACCGCTTTGTCCTACCAGTGCGATTGTCTTCCCCTTTGGAATCACTAAGTTGATATCATGCAGCACCCATTTCTCACCATAGCGGAAGGATACATGGCGGAACTCAATCTGGTGTTGGAAAGAGGCAATATGCTTGGGATTCTTTACCTCCTTGATGGTATTCTCAGCAAACAGGATTTTGTCAATACGCTCCATGGATGCCAATCCCTTGGGAATATTGTAGCTGGCTTTTGAGAATTCCTTCAGTGGGTTGATAATAGAATAGAGAATCACCATGTAGTAGATGAACGTAGGACCGGTGATTGTCTGGTTGTTGAGTACCAATATTCCGCCAAACCAAAGTACGATGACAATCATCACAGTACCGAGGAACTCACTCATGGGGTGAGCCGATGACTGACGGATATTCACCCTCATCAGATGGTCACGATAGGAGGAGTTGATCTTGTCGAAACGCTTGTTCATCTTCTCCTCTGCACAGAAAGCCTTGATAATACGCAGACCGCTCAGCGTCTCCTCTGCCTGACTCATCGTGTCACTCCAAAGTGCCTGGGCTTTGGATGAGGCCTGTTTCAACTTGCGTCCCACGAGTCCCATGATCCATCCCATGATGGGTACGATAATCAGGGTGAAGAGTGTCAACTGCCATGATACAAACAGCATCGTAGAGAAATAGGCAATAATCAGTACGGGGTTCTTGAACAGCATGTCAAGTGACGACATGATGCTTGATTCCACCTCCAACACGTCACCACTCATGCGGGCAATGATGTCGCCCTTGCGCTCCTCAGAGAAGAATCCCAAGGGAAGGGAGGTGATCTTCAGGTATAACTGATTACGGATGTCACGTACCACACCTGTGCGAATAGGCACGATACATGCTGATGTGAGGAAATAGAATCCCGTTTTCAGCAATGTGGTGACAACCAGAAACAAACCTATCAGTAACAGGGTGGTGGTAGGACCGTAGTCGGCTATCAACCCATTGACGTAATAGTTCAGGTTGTTCATCAGCACCTCCTGCACATTCGTCCAGTCCCATGCCATCGCAGAAGTTGCTGCTTCTGTGTCGCCTGTCTGGAACAGAATCTGGAGGATTGGTATCAATGCCGCAAAAGAGAAGATATTGAGTACTGCCGACGAGATGTTGAAGAATATCGACAACAGTAGATATTTCTTATAGGGTGGTACAAATCGCTTTAATACTATCAGAAACTCTTTCATTTGTATTTGTGATAATCTTTTGTTGCTACTCGGTGAACTGTGCAGTATTTGTTTTATACTTCCTCTCCGAAAAGGGTGGCGCTGGTGCTGCCTGTGATGCGTACACGTACCGTTTCTCCAATATGATGGTTTCCTTTGTTGAACACCACCATCTTGTTTTGTTCTGTGCGACCGCAGAGCTGTTCCCTGCTACGCTTTGAGAAACCTTCTACCAGCACGTCAAACTCCTTGCCCTCGTCCTTCTTGTTCTGCTGGGCAGAAATCTCCGTCTGCAGGGCAATGAGCTCGTTCAGTCTGCGAATCTTCTCTTCTTCTGCGATATTGTCGGGCAGATGCTTTGAGGCATAGGTGCCGGGGCGCTCAGAATATTTGAACATAAAGGCAGAGTCATAGCCTACCTCGCGCATCAGACTGAGACTGAGCTGATGGTCTTCCTCTGTCTCGTCGTGATAGCCTACAAAGATATCGGTTGACAGTGCGCAGTCTGGAATTATCCTGCGGATGGCAGCCACACGGTCCATATACCACTCACGGGTATATTTGCGGTTCATCAGTTTCAGGATACGGTTGGAACCGCTCTGTACGGGCAGGTGGATATGCTTGCAGACATTGGGTTCCTCCGCAATAATATGCAAGGTCTCGTCGCTCATGTCCTTTGGATGTGAGGTAGTGAAGCGGATGCGCATCTGGGGCGCCTCGTGGGCCACCAGCCTGAGGAGCTGGGCAAAAGTGACTTCTTCATTCCCGCTCTCCTTCACGACTTCACTCTTGTATGAGTTCACATTCTGTCCCAGCAACGTTACCTCCTTGAAGCCACGGTTACGCAAATCGCGTACCTCACGCAGGATGCTCTCTACGTCGCGGCTGCGCTCACGACCACGGGTGTAGGGCACGATGCAGTAGTGGCAGAAGTTGTTACAGCCACGCATGATGCTCACAAAACCGCCAATCTTATGCCCCAGGCCAATGCGCTGAGGCACAACGTCCTTATAGGTCTCTGAAGTAGACAGTTCGATGTTCATGGCCTTATGTCCCAGTTCGGCCTGGGCCACCAGGTCGGGCAGGGTCATATAGGCATCGGGTCCGGCCACGAGGTCGGCCCCATGATTCTCCAGCAGGTCCTGTTGCACGCGCTCAGCCATACAGCCCAGCACGCCGATAACCAACGGACGCTTGCGCTTGATGGCACCCAGTGCCTCCAAACGATGGTATATCTTCTGTTCGGCATTATCGCGCACCGAACAAGTATTCAAAAATACAGCATCGGCCTCTTCCAGACTTTCACAAGTCTCATAGCCAGCCATTTGCATTACTGAGGCCACTACCTCAGAATCGGCCACATTCATCTGACAGCCATAAGTTTCTATAAAAAGTTTTTTCATTATATTAATTTGATTTCGGGTGCAAAGGTACGAACTTTTTTCTGCATATAGCCTTAAATAAAACTAATTTTTATCCATAGTTGGCACTTGTATCGTAGAAAATGTTTAATTTTGCACGCAATTTTTGACAATACACATTATTATATTATAGAAAAAGCATGGATAAAGTAAGTTATGCCCTGGGTTTGGGCATCGGACAGCAACTGGCACAGATGGGTGCTACAGATCTGAATGTAGATGACTTCGCACAGTCAATCAAGGATGTGCTCGCTGGTGCAGAGTTGAAGGTGTCACATCGTGATGCCCAGCAGATTGTGCAGGAATATTTTGCAAAGAAAGAAGCCGCTATGAATGCAGAGCGTGCCGAGAAGGGCAAGGCTGCTAAGGAAGAGGGCGAGAAATATCTGGCTGAGAATGCCAAGAAGGAAGGTGTTATCACTACTGCCAGCGGCCTGCAGTATCAGGTGCTGAAGGAAGGTAATGGTAAGAAGCCTTCTGCCAAGGATTCTGTGAAGTGTCACTATGAGGGCTTCCTGATCGACGGCACCGTGTTCGACAGCAGCGTTCAGCGTGGCGAGCCCGCAGTATTTGGTCTGCAGCAGGTCATCGCTGGTTGGACTGAGGGTCTGCAGCTGATGTCTGAAGGTGGCAAGTACCGTTTCTTCATCCCTTACCGCCTGGCTTATGGCGAGGGTGGCGCAGGTGCTATGATTCCTCCCTTTGCTACCTTGATTTTCGATGTTGAGCTCATCGAGGTGATGTAATTGGTATATCGACAAATAACACAATAAAAATTTAAAACAAAAATGAAAAAGATTTTTTCTATGGCTGTTGCAGCCATTGCTGTTGCTGGCATGATGTCATGCAACGGAAACTCGCCTAAGGCAAGTTTGAAAACTGATGTTGATACCCTGAGCTATGCTATCGGTATGACTCAGAGTCAGGGTCTCATGGATTATCTGTCACGTGCCAAGGGCGTTGACACCACCTATATCGCAGAGTTCCTGCAGGGTGTTAACGACGGTGCCAATGCCGCTGATGATCCTAAAAAGGCTGCTTACTTCGCTGGTATCGAGATTGGTCAGCAGATTTCCAACAACATGGTGAAGGGTCTGAACTATCAGCTCTTCGGTGAGGACTCTACTCAGACCGTATCTCTCCGCAATATCCTCGCTGGTTTCGTTAATGGCGTAAAGGGCGAAGGCAAGATGACTGTTCAGGAGGCTGACTCTGTCGCAAATGTTCTGTTCGAGGCTATCAAGGCTAAGGCTCAGGAGAAGCAGTTTGGTGCCAACAAGACTGCTGGTGAGAAGTTCCTCGCTGAGAATGCTAAGAAGGAAGGTGTGAAGACGCTTCCTTGCGGTGTTCAGTACAAGGTGATTAAGGAAGGCAACGGTGCCATGCCTGCTGATACCTCTACCGTAGTGGTTAACTACGAGGGTCGTCTGGTTGACGGTACTGTGTTCGACGCTTCTAACCGTCATGGTGACCAGCCCGCCGAGTTCATGGTTGGCCGTGTTATCAAGGGTTGGCAGGAGGCTCTGAAGGCTATGCCTGCTGGTTCAGAGTGGGAAATCTACATTCCTCAGGAGTTGGGCTACGGCGCCAACCAGTCAGGTCAGATTCCTCCTTTCTCAGCCCTGATTTTCAAGGTAGAACTTGTTGAAGTGAAGTAATTCTGATATGAAGAAGATACTGACTGTAGCACTCGCCCTCGTGGTGGGTGCTTCTTTTAGCACCGTGGATGCTAAAAAGAAGAAGGATAAGAAGGCCGACAAGACCGAGGTGGTGAAGGCTCCCGTGAAGTTGCTCTCAAGCAGCGACTCGCTGAGCTATACCGTTGGTATGTCTGTTACTGAGGGCCTGGTAGGCTATCTGCAGTCTCAGCTGGGTGTTGACACTGCTTACATGACTGATTTCGTGGCTGGTTTCGAAGAGGCTGTCAAGGCATTGAAGGATCCCCGTCAGAAGGCCCGTATGGCTGGTGTGACGATTGCCGAGCAGGTGAGCGGACGTATGCTCTCTGGTTTGAAGCAGGAGGCCGATGGCGCTCCCGATTCCATCAATGAGCAACTCTTCTTCCGTGGCTTTGCTGATGCTTTGCTGGGTGATACCACGGTGATGACTACCGCAAAGGCTCAGACCGTGTCAAATCAGAAGACTGAGGCCAACCGTCAGGCCAAGATTGCTGCCCAGACAGAGAAAGGTCGTGCTTTCCTGGCCGAGAATGCCAAGAAGGAAGGTGTGATTTGTCTGCCCAGCGGCTTGCAGTACAAGGTGCTGAAGCAGGGTGATGGCATCGTGCCTCAGAAGACCGACAAGGTGAAGGTACACTATGAAGGCCGACTGATTGACGGCACCGTGTTTGATGCTTCTTCTAAGCATGGCACCGAACCCGCTACCTTCCGTCCTGACCAGGTTATCAAGGGTTGGACAGAGGCGCTCACCATGATGCCTGTTGGCTCTAAGTGGCAGCTCTTTATCCCTCAGGAACTGGGTTACGGCGAGCGTGCCGCAGGACAGATTCCTCCCTATTCAACCTTGATTTTTGACGTAGAATTGGTAGGTATTGATAAATAAATCATCAATTTTTCCGAAAAAAGTTGCATGATTAAATAAAAAAGTGTACTTTTGCTATCAGATTGCAAAAGTACACTTTTTAAATGGAGAAAATTGATAACCTAGACAAGAAAATTCTGAGCATCTTGTCAAAGAATGCACGCATTCCTTTTAAGGATGTTGCCGCCGACTGCGGTGTGTCGCGTGCTGCTATTCATCAGCGTGTGCAGCGCCTTGTTGATAATAATGTTATCACAGGTAGCGGCTTTGACGTTAACCCCAAGTCTTTGGGCTATCGTACCTGCACCTATGTGGGTATCACATTGGAACGTGGTTCTATGTACAAGGATGTGGTGAAGCGTCTGGAACTCGTCCCTGAAGTTGTGGAATGCCATTTCACCACGGGTCCCTACACCATGATGGTGAAGCTCTATGCGCGCGACAATGAGCAGTTGATGGATCTCATCAATGGCCAGCTGCAGGAGATTCCCGGCGTGGTGGCTACAGAGACGCTGATCTCGCTCGAGCAGAGCATCAAACGTGAAATACCTGTTCATTTCGACGAAATAGAATTGTAAATGAGGCATTTTGATCTGAATGCTATACTGGCCGAAGCTCATCAGGAATTCCCTGTAGCGCAGCGTCGGCCGGTTATTGGTATTACAGGCAACTATGGCGAATTGACCTGTAAGCTGGGTGAGGGCTACTATAAACAGATAGTGGCTGCTGGCGGTGTGCCTATGATTATTCCGCCTGTGGCTGATAAGACGGTGCTGGCCGACACGCTCGACCGTATCGATGCCCTGATGCTCAGTGGCGGAGCCGATATCAACCCCCTCTATTGTGGCGAGGAACCTGTTCCTGGCCTGGGAGGCATCAATAGTGAGCGCGACCTGCCCGAACTGCTCATTGCCCGTATGGCCTACAACCGCCAGTTGCCTATCCTCGGCATCTGTCGTGGTATCCAGACCCTGGCTGTGGCCCTGGATGGCAAGGTTGAGCAGGATGTCAAGCTGACCACCGTCAAGCATTCACAGGATGCCGATCGCTCAGAACCTACGCATTCTGTCTCCATAGAAAAAGACTCTACCTTATATAATATATATAGTGGTAACCAAACCTCAAACCTCAAACCTCAAACCTCAAACCTCTACGTCAATTCCTTCCACCATCAGGCGGTGAGCGATGCCGGACCACGTTTCCGTGTTGTTGGTCGAGCTGCCGATGGGGTGATAGAAGCTATTGAAAGTACGGAGTTCAAACCTATTCTGGGTGTGCAGTGGCATCCCGAGTGTATGGGCGAGGATGGACTGCCTATCTTCCAGTGGCTGGTTGACGAGGCCCGGAAGTTCAAGGAGGTAAAGCGTTTGCATCATCATCTCCTGACGCTCGACACCCATTGCGACACGCCGATGTTCTTTCCGCAGAATGTGAACTTTGCCGCTCGCGACCCACGCATCCTCGTTGACTTGCATAAGATGACCGAGGGACGTCAGGACGCAACGATCATGGTGGCTTACCTGCCTCAGAATAGTGAACAGTGGCAGGGCGTGAAGGGCGAGAAGCGTGCCTTTGCCGATGATATCTTTGATGAGATAGAACAGATAGTGGCGCAAAATGCCGATTATCTGGCGCTTGCCCGTACGCCTCAGCAGCTATGGGACAATAAGCGTGCAGGAAAGAAGAGTATCATGATGGGTATCGAAAACGGTCTGGCACTCGATGGTGATCTGAAGAATATCCAGCATTTCAAGGACCGTGGCATCGTGTATATCACCCTTTGTCATAATGGCGATAATGATATCTGCGACTCGGCTCGTGGCTCAGAGACCCATGGTGGCGTGAGTGCTTTTGGACAGGAGGTGATTCGTGAGATGAACCGTCTGGGTATCATGGTTGACTTGAGCCATGCTCATGAGAAGAGTTTCTATGATGCCTTGGAACTGTCAAGGACGCCTATCGTATGCAGCCATAGTTCGGCTCGTGCCCTGTGTGACCATCCGCGCAATCTGACTGACGATCAGATGCGTGCTCTTGCCCTAAAAGGTGGCGTGTGCCAGATAACGCTTTATCATGGGTTTCTGAAGAAAGAGGGCGAGGCTACCATCCTGGATGCTATGCATCATCTGGATCATGCTATCCAGGTGATGGGTATCGACCACGTAGGGCTGGGTACCGATTTCGATGGCGATGGTGGCATCTGTGGTTTGGCAAACAGTAGTGAGCTGACCAACTTCACCCGCCAACTGCTGGCTCGTCGTTATAGTGATGCCGATATCCAGAAGATCTGGGGCGGCAATTTCCTGCGTGTCATGCAGCAAGTGCAGCAAATGGCCAACTGCAAATAGCTAATAACAATTTTAAAAACCTAATGATATGAAGAATTTATTTTGTTGGATGCTTACTGTCATCCTTGCTTGCGGTGCTATGAGTGCTCAGGCACAAGTGATGAAAACGGCCGATTTGGAGAAATATGCTAAAGAGAAATATGGTGACAAGTGGCTCGATGCCGCTGCTAATCTGGCTAAGGACCTGACGCTCGACAAGAACGAGTCGCTGTCTTATCAGCAGGTTATCGAGGCTCCGGGCAAGACGAAGGCACAGCTCTATGTAGCCCTGAACTATTGGGCTACGGCCACCTTTAAGGATAAGCAGGCTATCACGCTCAATGATAAGGAGGCAGGATGCATCATCATCTCGTCGTCTATCGATGGTATTGCCGATCATACAGGTACTATCAACCGATATGTGGTAAGTATCACGCCCGTTATCAAGATTGATATCAAGGAAGGTCGTGTGCGTGTCACGTATACCGTGCAAAACTACGACATCCTTAAGGCTGAGGCAGCAGGATGGGTAGGAGGTATCCTCGATAATAGTGCGAATCGTACAGACCGTCAGAATGTATATGGTGATGGCAAGCGTTTGAAGGACGATAAAACCGATCGTCGTCTCTACGACGAGCAGTGGGAGATTTCCAAGCACTATCCCTTTGTGCAGAAAGACAACAAGAAACGTACCTGTTCAAAGGCTCTTGTCATGACCCACGCCTATTCCAACGCTATCATGGATAAGGTGGAGGAAGCCATCAAGAATGGTATCGTGGGCAATGAGGACGATGATTGGTAAAGATTAGTTTTCTTTGCTGTGCAACCATTGTTAAAATGGGATATCCGCTATTATAAATAAAAGATAATAGTGAAAAAATATATGAGAAAAATTAAGAGATTCTTGATTCATTGAGCGGATCAAAAACCAGTCCCGCTGACCTCCAACGGGAGCGCACCCGTCAGTTTATCCAGCAGATTCATGAGACGGTGTTCAATATCGAGAGCAAGCACTTCGATTGGTTTGCCATGATGTCGCAGTTGGAACAGTTCTGCCAGCAGTACAACCTGTCGCACCAGCAAATCACCAGTGTGCTACACGTTGTCGACGAGTCTCTTTCCATACTCGGCTCTGATGGCAGTTCTATCCAGCCCAGCACACGCCTCACACTATCGTATACCGAGAAGGACGACATGTTGCAGCTTATCGTCACCTGTCCGGAGGCTGTCAACAAAGATATGTTCGGTGAACACAGTGATGGCCTGGCTTTGACTATCCTGCGTAACTTCTGCCGTGATATCAGTATCAATGGCAACACAATTCGTATGGTTATTAAATAATATCAATGTGAAATGAAACGTACAAAATAGAATAATTTATGAACGAAGAACTACAGAGAATTGACCTGAATGACTATGGCCAGACAGGCGAGGGCGGAACATCTTCCTCCCGGCTTACCTTGGGATGGACGATCAGACAGCGATCGGCCAATACACCAGGCGGATCATTCCCTACTATGCCGTCAGACTGCCCTATATGTTAGACCTGCAAGTGTAGGGCCGCCTGCCCGAAGATGCTCTGCAGCAACTTCCGAAGATCATCGGATAAACAACTATATATATATATCACCAATTAAAATCAAACAAGACGATGAAAAAGTTTTTGAATTGGGTGATGGCCGCCATCCTGACTATCTGCGGCATGACGATGGTGTCCTGCTCCTCGGACACAAAGAATAACGCGGCTGTCAGCGCGACTGACGATGCCAGCCAGTTTGTAACCATCACCGACGTGGTGCCTGATGTGATTCTGGAGATTCGCTACTTCGGCACATACAATTTCGTGGGTACGCGCATCGACGGCTATGAGGAGCCAACGGCACTTTTGACCAAGCAGGCCGCCGACAGTCTGAAAGCGGTGAGCGACGACGTCAAGGCGCAGGGCTATCGCCTGAAAATCTACGATGCCTACCGTCCGCAGAAAGGCGTTGATCACTTCGTGCGCTGGGCCGAGGACATCGCCGACACGCTGATGAAGCCCTACTTCTATCCCGACCTCGACAAGAGCGTGCTCTTTCCTCAGGACTACATCTGCCTGAAGAGCGGTCACACCCGTGGCTCCACCCTCGACCTGACGCTGTTCGACATGGCCACGGAGAAGGAGCTCGACATGGGCGGCACCTTCGACTGGTTCGGCCCCGAGAGCCATCCCGACTTCTGCGGCAATCCCGAGACGGGCGAATATACAGGCGACAATAGTAAAAGTCCTGCCAATCCGAAACGCAGCATCACCCCCGAGCAGTTCCATAACCGCATGATCCTGCGTCAGGCCATGCTCCGCCACGGCTTCAAGCCATTCGACACGGAGTGGTGGCACTTCACCCTGAAGGATGAGCCCTTCCCCGACACTTATTTCACCTTCCCCGTTGAAACAATGAACTAATCATATAACCAATAACAATAAGTAATACGAAAATGAACAAGAATGAGAAATTTGTCATTACTATCAACCATGAAGTTGGTTCGGGCGGACGTACCGTAGGCCGTAAACTGGCCGAGAAGTTAGGCGTGAAGTACTGAGACAAGGCCGTCATCGACGGTCTGACCCAGAAATTCGGACTCTCACCAGAGCGCATCGAGGAAATCAAAGCGCAGAAGAAATCGTGGTGGAATGATATCAATAACTACTACCAGACACTGGTCAACAGTGCCAGCCTGCCAATGGAGGCCGAAGTGAAGCTTGATAGTGCCACGATGTTTGAGACCGAGAAACGCCTCCTGCAGGACATCGACCGCACGGGCAAATGACGATAGAAAGATGATGGAAACATTCAAGTAGATTGACTTGAATGACCATATAGATAGGCAAGGGCAGAACAGGAATTCCTGACTGCCCTTGCCGTCTGATGTGCTGCTGCATGGGAATATAGGCTCAACCACGGCTCGTGCGCACTGCCAAACACCTGATAGGATGGTTCGTATCCGCCCATAGAACAATTATTCCTTAAAAAGTTTGTTCTATTTGATTTTTTTTGTATCTTTGCGACTGAAAACCTAATGTAAAAACAAGTACTAACCTAACGTATAGTTCTATGACTCAAACAACAATGAGAAAGATATTCCAATGGGGGCTTATTTTCATCCTCGTTTGCACCGCAACGGTGCTGACATCATGCAGCAAGGATGATACAAACGTTGTAACCCCTTCATCGAAGGAGTATTTCATACTGTGGAACCAGTGCGATGCACTGACGGCGCTGCAGGACTATGTGAAGGACGTGACAAACCCGAACAGTCCGAACTTCATCAAGGCGGAGGACCGCATCGCGACGTTCGACATGGACGGTACGTTCGTGGGTGAGCTCTACCCGTCGTATTTCGAGTACAACCTGCTGGAGTATCGCGTGCTGGACGATCCTGCGTATAAGAATATTGCACCCGACGACGTGAAGGAGACGGCGCAGGATATTCGTGACTTCGTGCGCGACGACAAGAAACTGCCCGACCACTTCGATATGAAGCATGCTTACGCAGCGGCGAAGGCCTACAGCAGCATGACGCTCGCCGAGTTTGACGCTTATGTCAAGGCATACGCTGCCAAGCCCGCCAATGGTTTTTCAGGAATGACCTACGGCGAGAGTTTTTATAAGCCGATGCTCGAGGTGTTCGAATACTTAACGGACAACGGCTTCACCTACTATGTCGTCAGCGGCTCCGACCGCTTCATCTGTCGTGCATTGGTGGAGAGTATCGGTATCGAGCCTAACCGCGTCATCGGTATGGACGTGAAGCTCATGTCCAGCAGTCAGGGTACGGAGGCAGGCGTCGATTATACCATGAGTCAGAAGGAAGACCTCGTGCGCACCGACGAGCTCATCATCAAAAACCTGAAGACGAACAAGGTGCTGCAGATATCGCAGGAGATAGGAAAGGTGCCTGTGCTGTCGTTTGGCAATAGCAGTGGCGACTGCGCCATGCACAACTACTGCATGAGCAATCAGAAGTACCGCACAGCAGCGTTTATGCTCGTGGCAGATGATGATGTCCGCGACCATGCCGACCTCGCCGAGGGTGCCAAGCGTGAGGCAAAATGGCGCGAGGCAGGCTATCACGTCATCTCGATGAAGAATGACTTCAAAACCATCTACGGCGATGGCGTGAAGAAAGTAGATTTCATATTTGACTAAGAACCTTCACTCGAGTCATTTCGTCAATTGGCTCGAGTGAATTCATATTAACACCTAATAGGGTGATATATAAACAAGTATTAATCCAATGACTAATTCAATAATTGAGAGTTTCAGCAACAACCTGATTGTTGAGGACCGCTACAGGATGATTCTTGACGGTCTGCAGGTGACGCTGCTTATCACGCTCTGCGCCGCCCTGTTGGGCACGCTGCTGGGCGGACTGGTGTGCTGGATGCGCATGAGCCGACGGAAGTGGCTGCAGCAGGTGGCCAAGGTGTATATCGAACTGATGCGCGGCACGCCCGTGCTGGTGCTGCTCATGTTGATGTACTACGTGGTGATGGCGCCGCTGGATGCTACGGGCATCGTGGTGGCCGTGGTCACCTTCGCCATGAACACGGCGGCCTACATCAGCGAGATGCTGCGCACCACTATCCAGGGCATCGACCGCGGACAGACCGAAGCGGGCTTGGCCCTGGGCTTTACGCAGCGACAGACGTTCTTCAAGATTGTGCTGCCACAGGTCATTAAGGCGGTGATGCCCGTCTATCAGGGCGAGGTGGTGAGCCTGCTGAAGGGCACGAGCATCGTGGGCTACATCGCCGTCAGCGACATGACGCGCGCCTCCGACCTGATACGCTCGCGCACGTTCGACGCCTTCTTCCCGCTCATCGTGACGGCTCTCATCTATTTCCTCATGGCTTGGCTCATCGGGCTGCTGCTCCAGAGCCTCGTTCAACGCCAACGCATGAAGGCCTTTGCTGCGGCTGGGGTGCTGACATTGTTTGGCTTAGCGGGATGGTTGTCCGCCCCTGAGACGGACACTACAGCCGATGCCGCGAGCCAGTCAAGCGTTCCACCTGCATTCCAGGCGCTTAACGGCAAGAATGTTGCTGTGATTATCGGCAGCATACAGGATATCGCCGTCACCGACATGGCTCCCGATGCCAACATACTGCGCATGACCAGTCAGACCGATATTCTGGCAGCTTTGGAGAACGGCAAGGTTGATGCTGCAGGCGGTGAGAGCCTGACGCTGATATTCAATAAGGAGTTGGCTGAAAAGGTGGATTCTGTGAGCACAGGGCTTGCACCGATACCTATAGCAGCCTGTTTCCGACTGGATAATACCGAATTGCAGCAGGACTTCAACCACTTTCTGGCTGAGATTTGTAATGATGGTACCTACCAGAAAATATTCGATCGCTGGCAGAAAGCTGAAGACCCCTCGGCCATGGAACTCCCACAGCAGCGAGGCACGGGTCGCACCTTGCGCATAGCTACTTATCCAGTCAATCCTCCGCTTAGTTTCATTTGTTCGGGCAAACCATCGGGTATGGAGCCTGAGCTGCTCACCGAGTGGGCCAACAGACGCAACTGGCAACTGGAGTTTATGACGATGGACTTTGCTGCACAGATACCTGCCGTTCAAACGGGTAAAGCCGACATGGCCATGGGGTCCATCAGTAAAACAGAGGAGCGAGAGAAACAGGTGCTCTTTTCCGACGGCTATATCGATTCGCACATCGTGCTGATGACGAGAAAGGGGGAAAGTAGTATACTCACGGGGCAGGCCCACCCCCAACCCCTCCCTGTAAAGGAGGGGAGTGGATACCTTTTGTGGGCGGTAGCTTTCCTCGTAATAATAGGTGGTGGCACATGCCTCCTCCTACGTCGCAAATGCCGCAAAGCGTCTTGTTCTACTCCCCTCCCTCATAGGGATGGGGCGGAGGAGGAGCAGTTAAGCCTTCCGTCTGTTATCACTATTTCTCATTTGAAGAAAAGCTATGGCAGTTTTGAAGTGCTGCGCGACATCAATATTGATGTACACAAGGGCGAGGTTATCTCCATCATAGGTCCGTCAGGAACGGGTAAGAGTACTTTCCTGCGATGCCTGAACCTGCTTGAGACTCCCACTTGTGGCAGTATCATGATTGACAGACAAGACATACTTTCGCCCGATGCCGATGTGCCTTCGTTGCGTCGCCACATGGGGATGGTGTTCCAGTCGTTCAACCTCTTTAACGGTATGTCGGTGCTCGACAATATCTGTCTGGCACCCATACAGTTGCTTGGCAAGAGTCGTGAGCAGGCAGAACAGAAAGCTTTGGAGTTGCTGCAGATGGTGGGATTGACGGAACGTGCCGATGCTATGCCTGATCAGCTCTCGGGTGGACAGAAACAGCGTGTAGCCATTGCGCGCGCACTGGCTATGGAGCCTGAGATACTGCTCTTTGACGAACCAACCTCGGCCCTCGATCCCACAATGGTGAGCGAGGTGCTGGGCGTGATGACCAGACTGGCACGCCAGGGAATGACGATGGTAGTTGTAACTCACGAGATGCGTTTTGCCCGCCAGGTAAGTAGTAGGGTGTTGTTCTTTGCCGAAGGTGTCGTCTATGAAGACGGTGCCCCCGACCAACTCTTTGAACATCCGCAGCGGGAGCGCACCCGTCAGTTTATCCAGCAGATTCATGAGACGGTGTTCAATATCGAGAGCAAGCACTTCGATTGGTTTGCCATGATGTCGCAGTTGGAACAGTTCTGCCAGCAGTACAACCTGTCGC
>Ga0310696_10000549_pt1 | contig 58445 bp, 47 predicted proteins | sample AusTroGonzalo_MG_4_FD_203885 | JGI IMG/M metagenome (GOLD analysis project Ga0310696, IMG submission 203885) | Bovine rumen microbial communities from tropical cattle in Woodstock, Queensland, Australia - Gonzalo_02 (v2) (version 2) | ecosystem: Host-associated > Mammals > Digestive system >...
CATTGCCTGCATCGTCTGGCTTGCGACCTGTCCGATACTTTCGCCCGTCACCAGAGCGGCGCATCCGTTCTTTCTCGCCAATGTCTCAGCAATTCTCATCATCGAACGCCTCATGATGACGGTTCCGAGCTCGTCGCGGCAGTGCTCGTGTATCGCGAGCTGAACCTCCGTGTAAGGCACGACCATAACTTTAATCTCGCCGCAGTAGTTCGACATGATTCTCGCAAGCTCAAGCACCTTCTCTTTTGCCCTCTCGCTTGTGTAGGGGTAGCTGAAGAAGTGGACGGCGCAGATTTTGACGCCTCTCTTCGAAACCATGTAGCCGGCAACGGGACTGTCGATTCCGCCCGAAAGAAGCAGGCAGGCCTTTCCGTTGCTGCCGATGGGCATGCCGCCTTTTGCCTTGGCGATGTCGGTGTAAAGGAAGCTCTCCTCCCTGACCTCGCAGTAGAGGATGAAATCCGGATTGTTCACGTCAACGGCAAGCTCGCTGTACTCATCGAGGAGCACACCGCCAAGCTCAGCCGAAATCTCAGGCGAAGTCATGGGAAAACTCTTGATGCCGCGCCTTGTCTCAACCTTGAACTTAATTGTGCCCTGAAGGCCGTTTTTACGCAGAGCAGCGATCTTTTCGCCCGCGACTTTGACTGCGACTGCCTTGATCTCCTCAAAATCGGATTTGCAGGCAAGCGCAAGACTTGATGAGACGACGCCGAAGACACTGGACGCGGCTTCCGTTGCCGATTCATAGTCAAACGGGAGCGCCGTGGGCACGATGTAAAACCTCGACTGAGACCAGTGGATGTCCGGGTTGCCGTGGTCCTTCAGCTTCTCCTTGAGGTTCCTGTAAAGGTTCTTCTCAAACGTTGAGCGGTTGAGTCCCTTGAGCGCAATTTCGCCTATTCTTACGAGTATAATGCGGTTCTCCGCACCTTCTTTTGTCACCTTGACGTAGTTCATAAAGTAAGTTTTCTCCTAAATCGTTTATCTCAAACAGCAGCCGCCAATCTTAAAAGCGGGCGCCGTTTCAAAAGTCCGAATCTCTGCGGGTTTTCAGCCTCTCACAGCCCTCTTTAAGTCCTTCACGGCCCTGAAAAGCACCTCAGCGCCCTTCCTGATTTCCTCCTCGGTGGTGAAACGCGAGAAGCTGAACCTGACGCTGCCGTCAATGATCTTCACCGGAACGTTCATCGCCGTGAGAACGTGGCTTCTGTTCTTCTTTTTCGACGAGCAGGCCGAACCGACCGACACGTACATGTTCTCAGACTCGAGCGCGTGGAGCAGAACTTCCGCTCTTATAGGCGAAAACGAGACGTTGAGAATGTACGGCAGAGTCGCGTCTGCGTCGGAATTAATATGAATTTTGTCCCCGTATTTTTCAAGAAGCAGATCCCTGAAAAGGTCGCGGCAGCGTTTCACGTTCTCAAAGGAACCGCCAATGTCATTAAACGCATCCTCTGCGGCCGCCGCAAAGCCGCATATTGCCGGCAGATTTTCCGTGCCCGAGCGCAGTCCGCCCTCCTGGCCTCCGCCGTGCGTGACCGGAGAGAGCCTTATGCCGCGCTTTGCGTAAAGGAATCCGGCGCCTCTCGGGCCGTGTATCTTGTGGGCGCTCGCGGTCAGCATGTCGCAGCCGAGCTCCCTGACGTCAATCCTCAGCTTTCCGTAGGCCTGAACGCAGTCCGTGTGCAGTATTATGTTCTGGTTGATGGAGTTTTTGACGGCCGCAATCTCCTTAATAGGCATGATTGCGCCTGTCTCGCTGTTTACCATCATGACCGATATAATTGCCGTGTCCTGATCTATCATCTCAAAGAGAGCTCTGATATCGACAACGCCCCTGCTGTCAACGGGACATAGTTCCACCTTATAGCCAAGCTTTTCAATGCTCTTTGCGGTCTCAAGCACCGACGGGTGCTCAACCGCCGAAACGATGACCTTGTTTCCCGAATGCTTGTTTGCCGCAAGGTATCCCTTGAGGGCAAGGTTGTTCGCCTCGGTTCCCGAAGCGGTGAAAATAATCTCGCTCCTGTCTGCCCCGATGGTGCCGGCAATGACTCCGCGCGCCGCATTCAGCTCTTTCTCAGCAAGCATGCCGAGCCTTGTGAGCGACGACGGGTTTCCGTAGAAGCGCCTTGCCGTGCTCGCGACAGTTTCGGTGACGTGCGGCGTCTGCCTCGTCGTCGCGCTGTTGTCAAAATATATGACCCGCCTGTCGCAGTAAGCGCTCTCCTCGTACTCCGCGAAGAGATCCGGGCGCCTTTCCCTGGTTATTTTTTCGGCTTCCTTAAGCCGCCAGGCCTCTATGTCAGCGTGGTTTCCGCCCGTAAGAACCTCCGGCACCGCCGTGCCTTCAAAAACGGCCGGTTTTGTGTACTGAGGGTATTCGAGCAGAAGCTTTTCGAACGACTCGTCGCCGCCCGACTCAGGCGAACCGAGCACGCCGGGCACGAACCTCGAAACGGTGTCTATAAGGACCGCCGCCGGAAGCTCTCCGCCTGTCAGAACGTAGTCGCCGATTGAAATCTCCTCGTCGCAGAACGCGTCAATGAATCTCTGGTCGATGCCCTCGTAGTGGCCGCAGACGATCATCATGTAAGGATTTTCCGCGAGCCTCTTGGCGGTTTTCGCATCGAGCCTGGTTCCCCTTGGCGACATCAGCACCGTGTATGGCTTCTCAAAGCCCTTTTTTGCGGCTTCTTCCCTTGCCGCGCGGCAGCAGGAGAAAAGAGGCTGGCAGGTCATGAGCATACCCGGGCCGCCCCCGTAAGGTGTGTCGTCAACTTTATTCTGCTTGTTTTCCGAGTAATCCCTGATCTGGTAAAAACCGAGGTCGATAAGACCTGCCGCGGAAGCCCTTCCGACAATGCTTTCGGAAAGAGCAGCACGGACCATATCGGGAAAAAGGGTTACTACATCTATCTTCATGATTTTTGGTTCTTTACGCAATTTGTTATGCGAGAGTTCACTCGGGCTTTCCAAGAAGCCTGAACATGTTTTTCTTGTAAGCTTCAACGCCGGGCTGGTTGAAAGGATTCACGCCGAGCATGTAGCCGCTTATCGCGCATGCGCGCTCAAAGAAATATATGAGACCGCCAATGCTTCTCGCGTCAAGCTTTCCGATCGAAATCTTAAGGTTCGGAACACCGCCGTCGATGTGGGCCATTGCCGTGCCCTTGGCGGCCTGCTTGTTTACGTAGTCCATCCCCCTGCCGGCAAGGTAGTTGAGCCCGTCGCAGTTGTCCGCATCTTCCCCTATAATCAGGTCTTTTGCAGGCTCTTTAACCTCAATCGCGGTCTCGAACATCAGCCTCACGCCGTCCTGGATGTACTGGCCCATGGAGTGGAGGTCTGTGGTGAAATCGCAGCCTGCCGGGAAAAGGCCCTTGCCGTCCTTGCCCTCGCTCTCGCCGTAGAGCTGCTTCCACCACTCGGTGACGTAGTGAAGGCCGGGCTCGTAGTTTACGAGAAGTTCGACCGATTTGCCTTGGCGGTAAAGAGCAGTCCTTGCTGCGGCGTACCTGTAGCACTCGTTCTTTTCAGGCGAAACGTCGCCGTACTCGCCGAAAGCTTCCTTGGCGCCCGCGATGAGCGCATCCGTGTCGATACCTGCAACCGCAATCGGCAGAAGTCCCACGGGAGTCAGCACACTGAACCTGCCGCCAACGTCATCCGGAATCACAAAAGTCTCATAACCCTCTGCGTCAGCCATTTTCTTAAGGGCGCCGCGCGCTTTGTCCGTGGTCGCGTAAATGCGTTTTGCGGCGCCGCTGCGTCCGTACTTTTTCTCAAGAAGCTCCTTGAAGAACCTGAACGTGACCGCGGGCTCCGTTGTCGTGCCTGATTTTGAAATGACGTTGACCGAAAAGTCTCTGTCTTTTACGAGTTCAAGAACCGATGAAAGGTATACGGGGCTTATCGAGTTTCCCGCGAAAATGACAGCCGTGCCGCCCTTGCCCGAAAGCGCCTCTGCATTTGCAAACGGGTCGGTCAGAGCTTCGATAACAGCCCTCGCTCCGAGGTAGGAACCGCCGATTCCGACGACAACGAGCACCTGCGAATCGCTTCTTATCTTCTTCGCCGCTGCCTTGACGCGTTCATACTCATCGCCAAGCTGAAAAGGCAGGTCGTACCAGCCGAGAAAGTCGTTTCCGGCGCCTGTCTTATTCACGAGTTTTTCGTGTGCTTCCTTAAGTTCCTGTTTCAGCGAATCTATAGTTCCGGCGCCGATGTTTTTCTCCGCACCGCTCATGTCAAATTCAACGATTGCCATAAAAGCCCTCCGGTGTGTAATTGTCAGTTTGACGCACGCGCCACGCGCGCACATACAATTTTATTATATAACAAATCTACCCTCCGCGCAAGGAAAAAACACGCCAATGAACCCGATTCTTAAAGATAATCCGCGCAGCCGCATTGGCGTGTCCGGGAAGCTAAAATATTATAAAATATGGGCATTGGCGTCTTCCCCGCGAAGCTGAAAAAATGTAATTTTTTTGACGGTTTTCCATGAATTTTTGTTGCGTTTTTCGGCTTGGTGTTGTATTATTAGTTTTCGGAAGCAAAGGAAGAAATTCCGGTCTGGTTCCGAAAGGAGAAAAATGTTATGAGCGAAAATCTTCACATCATCGATCACCCTCTCATTCGTCACAAGCTTACAATCATGCGCAGAAAAGAAACAGGTTCAAAAGATTTCAGACAGCTCCTTAACGAGATCTCACTTCTCATGGGGTATGAAGTAACCAGAGACATTCCGCTCCATGATCTTGAGATTGAGACTCCTCTCTGCAAAACGGTTGCTCAGGAGATTGACGGTAAAAAACTCGCCATCGTTCCCATTTTAAGAGCCGGTCTCGGAATGGTGGACGGACTTCTCAACCTTCTTCCGGTTGCAAAAGTGGGCCACATCGGACTCTACCGCGACCCCGTTTCGCACAAGCCCGTTCCGTACTACTGCAAGCTTCCCGAGGACATCGGTGAGAGACTCGTAATTCTCTGCGACCCGATGCTCGCAACAGGCGGCAGCTCATGCGACGCTATAGACCTGCTCAAGAGAAGAGGCGCTACAAACATCAAACTCATGTGCCTCGTCGCAGCTCCCGAAGGTGTCAAAAAAGTTGAAGAAACCCACCCCGACATCCAGATTTACTGCGCCGCTCTTGACGATCACCTCAACGATCACGCATACATCGTTCCGGGACTCGGAGACGCCGGAGACAGACTGTTCGGAACAAAATAATCACGCTTCCGCAGCACCTTTTGCGGCATGATTTTCGGGTTTCGAAAAGCCGGTTTTTAACGGTTTAAAACATAAAAGAAAAGCCTGCGCGGAAGCGTTTTCAAACGTTTATGCGCAGGCTTGTTTTTTGCCTTTATTTAGCTGAAATCTCACACCGTAACAAAGTCCGGTTTTTACTCAGCTTTATCCGCAATAATGTGGTCGATGATACCGTACTCTTTAGCCTCTTCGGGGAACATCCAGTTGTTTCTTTCGGTGTCGCGTTCGACCTCCGAAACGTCTTTGCCCGTGTTCTTTGCGAGCAGCTTGTTCAGCCTGTTTTTGATGCGGATTATCTGGTCTGCTTCGATGAGCATATCGGAGGCCTGCCCTTCCACACCGCCGAGTACCTGATGGATCATCACCTGGCTGTTTTCAAGCGCAAATCTCTTTCCGGGTGTTCCGGCGGCAAGCAGGAAAGCGCCCATGCTGGCGGCCATACCGACGCAGATCACGCTCACGTCGCAAGAGAGACTCTTCATCGTATCGTAGATGCCGAGGCCCGCGGAAACCGATCCGCCGTAACTGTTAATGTATATCGTTATATCCTTTGCGGGATCGATTGCCTGCAGATAAAGAAGCTGCGCGATTACGGTGCAGGCAAGGTCGTCATTGATTTCGTTAAATATGAGCACGACGCGGTCCTTAAGAAGTCTCGAGTAAAGGTCGTATCCGCGCTCCTTCTCTCCGTCGCTTTCGTAAAAGTTGGGATTTATAATCATAATGCATCCTCCGTCATTATTTTCAATTGATTTTTGGCCGGAATCCGTCTGTTCAAACTTCTTTTTCCGGCGCGCCGATTGCTTCTGTCAGCGTGTGAATTATACACCGTTCCGCGCCTTTTTTCAATCTTTTCGGTATTTCCCGGAAATGCTCCGTTTTTCAAGTCTTTTTCAATTCTTTCGCATTGGCGGTGTCTTCTTTGAAGGCGGCTTTTTCCTTTCCAGCACTTTTATTTTATGTTAAAATATCGCCAAGAGTTAAGGACCCTTCCCGCCGGTTTTCGATGCGGCAGGGGATTCAAAACACGCCAATGCGGCCCCGCGCCACGTTGGTAAAATAATCTGCGCGAAAGAGCAGTTCTGAAAGAGAGAAGGTATTATGAAAAAACTACTTATTCTTCTGATTTGCATCGGAATGCTGGCTTCATGCGGCATTATCAACGCATTTGCCATCCCCGATACAACGTTTCACGGCGAGATTGCAAGAACAACCGAGACGCTTCACGAAGGCGTGACGTGCACACACATCTCGCTCGGTGCGGATTCAAAATACAAGCAGCAGGAATTCTGGGTTATCGAGTTTGATCCGAGAGACACGAAGCTTGACCTTCAGGTCGCTTGCGGCGGACAGTACACCTCGAAGCTCATGACAGTTAAAAACACTGTTGAAAACTTCAAAGAAGCGAACAAAGACAAAGGTCTCGTTCCGATTACCGCTATAAACGGAGATCTTTGGATGGTGGCATACGCCCACGCAAGGATTGAAGGCAAAGGCACCGAATACAACGGATGCAAGGATGCGGTCGTAAAGCACGAGCTCACCATTCCGAGAGGCCTTGACATGTACAACGGAGAGATCATCTCCAGCCCTCACACCGCGGCTGAGACCCCCTACGAAGGCGCTTTTGACGCTTTCGGCATCACTCCGGACGGAAGGACCATACTAGGAACACCCACTCTTACCATTAAGATGAACGACCTCACGAACACTTCCGTTAACGAAGTCAAGCTGACCGGTCTCAACAGACTCCCCGCGGACAAGGCTATCATGCTCTACTCCGATAAGATGGCTGCCGACAACGCCGCCCTTGACGATGCATACGAGATTGTCATCGACTGCGACTACGACTACGTCATCAAACAGGGTGCCGTTATAAAAGGAAAAGTTACCGCCATCTGCAAGGAAGGCGACGAAAACCCGAAGATGCAGGAGAACCGCCTCATCCTCACGGCAAGGGGTGCGAGATACATTCCCAAGGTTGAAGAGATCAAAGTCGGCGATGAACTCGAGTTCTCGTTTGAGCTCAAGGGAAGCAAAAAGGACAACGATATCTGGCAGGAAGTCACAAACATTGTCGGCGGCCACATGATTCTCGTACGCGACGGAAAACCGCAAACGTTAGCTGACTCGAACAAGTATCCTGCGGCCATCATCGGAAACACAGAAGACGGCAGGGTTATGTTCCTCGTCAACGACGGAAGACAGAGCGGCTACTCGATAGGTCTTATGATTGCCGATATGCCTGAAATCTGCAAGGCGCTCGGTTTTCAGAACTGCTTCCTCCTTGACGGCGGCGGAAGTACAACCCTCGTTAACGCCAATGAGCTCGGCAACTACGAAGTCGTAAACAGACCCAGTGACAAGTTTGAAGACGGCACGTACGGAAGAGCCCGCACGGTTGTAAACTCAGTCATTCTCTCATACATTGACGAGACCCTGATTCCGACCGAGGCTCCCACAAACACCCCGGAGCCCGAGGTTACAACAGCGCCCGCAACAGACGAACCGGCCGCAACGGATTCCTCAGGCGAACAGACATCAAAGCCGAAGAGCGGATGCGGATCTACGGTTGCAGGTCTCTCGGTTGCGTTTATGATCGTTGCCGCAGGAGTTGCCGGCTACAGGAGAAAAGACAAATAATTGCCTTGATATAGGTAAAAGCTGTCGGAAGGCAAAGCATTTTAGAGGACCTTGAACATGCCCTGGGAGATAAGTTTTCTTAATTCAATACAGACCGGTATCGCCAATCCCGTGCTTGACACTTTCTTCAAGTACTTCACGCTTCTCGGCGAGCCCGTCGTGTTCATAGTTTTCTGCCTGATTCTTCTTGTTCCTAAGAGGACGAGGAAGATGGGCATTCAGATCACGCTGGCGCTGCTTGGCGGTGTCATCATCGGAAATCTGATTTTAAAGAACGCTATTGCAAGGCCGAGGCCCTACACAATGCCAGGTGCGGCGATTGACGCTGCGCACCTGCTCATTAAGCAGCCTTCCGACTACTCGTTCCCGTCGGGACACGCGCTTGCTTCATTCAACGCGGCTCTGATCGTGTTTTACAACAACAAACGCTGGGGCATCCTCGCCCTCTTCGGAGCAGTCGTGATGTCCTTCTCGAGGATGTACGTTTTCGTACACTACCCGACGGATATCATCGGCGGCATGCTGATTGCCGTGTTCTCGTCGCTCATCATGTACAACGTCTGCAAGGCGCTTTTCGCAAGGTACTCGTTTGAGCTTAAAAGACCGCTCGGCAAAAAATCCGCCAAGGCAAAATAACTGTTTAGGTTAATCCAAAGAGCGCCGCCCGCTTTGACACGGACGGCGCTCATTTTATATACGGCAGCTTTGACAGTCAGCCTTCTATGTGCTTAAAACACTTCTCTCCCGCCTCGAAAAGACACGTCGCGGAAGTTGCGTCGTTTATCTCTGTCACAAGCCTGAAAACGTCCGAAGTCGGAACAAACAGTTCCATTGACACGTTCTCCTCAAACACAGGCTCGCTCCTTAAAAGCGTGAAACCGTCAAGCACTTTCGTTATTCTTCCGTACTGGTCGTAACCGAACTTCAGCTTAAGGTTTCTTGCGGTCACCATGCGGATTCTGCCGGCCGCCGAAAGGCCGTCCGAGGCGGAATTTGAGTAGGCTCTGGTGAGGCCTGAGGCGCCGAGAAGTATGCCGCCAAAGTACCTTGTCACCACGACGGCGACATCGACGATACCGCCCTTCGTTATTGCGTCAAGCACGGGCATACCGGCGGTTCCTTTGGGCTCGCCGTCGTCGGAGAAGCGGATTGCCGGCACGGAGCCGCCGCCGACGCTGTAGGCGTATACGTTGTGCCTCGCATCGGGAAATTCTGCCTTTATTTTCTGGACGAAAGCCATTGCCGCGTTCTCGGTTTCGACGTGCGCGCAGGACGTTATGAAGACAGATTTTTTCTCGGTAAAACGCGTCCTTGAGTCGCCGCACGTGACGTACGAGCGCTCGGGCGTGTTACTGTCCTCCTGTATTAATCTCATGAAAGATTCGTCTGTCATCGGTGTCTCCGTTTCGGGCATCGGCGTGTTTTTTCTGCGGATTGCATTGGCGTCATTTCGCGCTTCATTTTACAATTCACCGGCGGCAAAATCAATCTTGAATAATCCTCCTCATAATAATATAATACAAGATTACGCGGGCCCGCGCACGTCAAGTCGCGCATAAGCCCCGGAATTTGACTTTATTTCGGAGAAAACGCCAATGAACAACCGCACTCTGGATCAGGAAATCAGACGCAGAAGAACGTTCGCGATCATATCGCATCCTGACGCAGGTAAGACAACAATGACAGAAAAATTGCTTCTCTACGGAGGCGCCATCAGGCTTGCCGGTTCCGTAAAGGCCAGAAAGACTGCCCGTCACGCGGTTTCCGACTGGATGGAAATTGAGAAGCAGCGCGGAATCTCCGTCACATCTTCGGTACTCCAGTTTGAGTACAACGACTACTGCATCAACATTCTCGACACCCCCGGACACCAGGACTTCTCCGAGGACACCTACCGCACTCTTATGGCGGCCGACTCCGCGGTGATGCTCATCGACGGCGCCAAGGGCGTTGAGGCTCAGACCATAAAGCTTTTCCACGTCTGCAAAATGCGCGGCATACCGATCTTCACGTTTGTGAACAAGATGGACCGTGCCGCCAAGAACCCCTTCGACCTCATGAAGGAGATTGAGGACGTGCTCGGCATATCATCCTACCCGATGAATTGGCCTATCGGCACGGACGGCGACTTCAAGGGAGTCTACGACAGGCGCAGCAACAAGGTCGAGCTCTTTGAAGGCGGAAACCACGGTATGTCTTTCGTCAATTCGAAGACAGGTTCCGTTGACGATCCGGAGTTCACGGAGCTTCTTGGCTCGTTCTACCACGACAGACTCAAAGAAGAAATCGAGCTTCTTGACATGGCGGGCGAGGAATTTGATCTTAACAAGGTCCTCGGGGGTCAGCTCACACCCGTATTTTTCGGCTCGGCAATGACAAACTTCGGCGTTCTGCCGTTCCTCGAGTCATTCATTGAGATGGCGCCCTGCCCGCAGGAGCGCATTGCCGGCGACACAATTATCGACCCCGTGACGACCCCCTTCAGCGGCTTTATCTTCAAGATACAGGCCAATATGAATCCGGCGCACCGCGACAGGCTCGCTTTTATGAGAATCTGCTCCGGAAAGTTTGAGAAAGGCATGGAGGCGTTCCACGGTCAGGGAGACCACAAGGTCAAGCTCTCGCAGCCCACACAGTTTATGGCTCAGGAGAGAACCATTGTCGAGGAAGCCTACGCCGGCGACATAATAGGGCTTTTCGATCAGGGAGTTTTTCGCATTGGCGATACCATATCGGCAACGGACTCCCACCTGAAATACGACGACATCCCGATATTCCCCTCGGAGCATTTTGCAAGGGTCACTTTTGCGGACTCCATGAAGCGCAAACAGTTCCAGAAGGGTATCGACCAGCTCGCACAGGAAGGCGCAATTCAGGTCTTCAAGCAGCTTGACGTCGGTGTCGAGTCGCTCATTATAGGCGCTGTCGGCGTACTGCAGTTCGAGGTGCTTGAGCACAGGCTGAAGAACGAATACAGCTGCCCCATCAAGATGAACATACTTCCGCACCACCACGCGCGCTGGATAGTTTCACAGATAAACGACCCCAGAAAGCTCACGCTCACAAGCCAGACGATGATGGCAACGGACACGGACGGAAACTTTGTACTCATTTTTGAGAATGAGTGGGGCATCGACTGGACGCTCGACAAGAACAAGGGACTTGAGCTCGAGGATATAAAGAGATAAGCCCCGCTAAAGACGCATCAAAACCCGGAGACGCCTGTTTTCGGGAAATATATGATGAAAAGGAGAAACAAATCATGAAAAACATTTCAGCAAACATTAAAAAGAATATCGTCATTTCGATTATTATCATCATTCTCCTTTCCATTATTATTGCAGCCCCCGGCTGCAGCAAGAAAGAAACACTCAAAACATACGCAACAGAAGACACAAGTTATATATTGAAGCTTGCCGATTACCGTAATCTCAAGCTCAAAAAGGACATTTCCGTAAGCGACGACGAAATCAACGACACCTTCCTTAAGGCGATTTCAGACATGTCCTCAAGGAACGATTTTTCGGCAGACCCCGCAGTCATTGACCCGAGCTTTGCAAAGCTGACGGCTCTCGTTTCGGAGGACGCAGTGACTAAGAACGGCGACTTTATCTGCTTTGACTACAGCGGCGTGCTTGACGACAAGCCTCTTTCGGGCGGCGTAGCATCCTACCAGTTCACATGGCTCGGCTCCGGAAACTTCATCCCCGGCTTTGAAGAAGGCATCGTGGGCCACACCGCGGGAGAGACTTTCCCCATCACGGTTACGTTCCCGTCGTCCTACCCTCAGAACACGGATCTTGAGAACAAAGAAGTCGTTTTCAATATCACGGTCAGGTACATTCTGCCCGGGATCACGGATGAATCCATTGGCGTGTTGAACGAGTACAACAAGATTGTTTTCGACGAGTCCAAGGTGAAAGACGACGACGTTTTCAAACCCTCATACGCCAATGCGGAAGAGTACAAAACCTACGTCAAATCCAAGCTCCGCGCAGACAAGGAGACTTCGTTCAACAACAATCTCGAAGGCCTCATCATGGAGCAGCTTTACAAGACGAGCGAATTCGGCGAGGTGCCTCAGGACAGGATTGACTCTTTCAAGAAGAGCGTTGAGGACATTGCCGCGATGTACGGTGTCAGCACCGAGATTTACCTCTACTACGCTTACAGCGGAATGTCCATTAGCCAGTTTGACGAGCTCGCGAGGTTCCAGGTTTGCGCAAGGGGCATCTTCTCGGCAATCATCAAGGCTGAGAAAATGAATATCTCCGAATCCGAATTCAAGGAGAAAGCCGCCATTATCGCCAAGAACTACGAGTACGAATCCGTCGATGCTCTGATTGAGGCTGCCGGCAAGGAAAACGTATATAACTCTATCTATACAGACAAAGTGCTTACTCTCCTCAAGGAGTGCGTGACCTTCGAAGTTATCGAATAACACGCCAATGAAGCACCTTCAATAAACTTTATCGTTTTTAACTTGGGGGCTGTTCCCCCCGGAGGAATATAAATGGAAAATCAAATGAAACTCATAGCTCAGCGCATACTCGAATCAAGAAGAATATCAGGCAAGTCAGTTGCCGAGATGGCTGAGATCATAGGCATATCACAGAGACAGTATGAGGAATACGAGCGCGGCGAGTCCGACTACTCCTTCACATTTCTCTATAAATGCGCAAAAATATTCGGTATCGACGTCTACGATCTGCTCACCGGCGAAAGCACAAAGCTTTCGACTTACCAGGTCGTCAGGAACGGCAGCGGATTTCCTCTCGCGCGCCGCAAAGGCTTCTCGTACAATCATCTTGCGGTGAACTTCAAAGAGAAGCAGACCGAGCCTTTCCTCGTAACCGCGCCTTTCAAAGAGGAGTCTCTTTCGAAACCCATCCCGCTCTCGTCACACAGAGGCGTTGAGTTCGATTACGTTCTCAGCGGCACCCTCAAGGTTCAGATCGGCGACCACGTCGAAATACTGAACGCCGGCGATAGCGTCTACTACAACAGCGAAACACCGCACGGTATGATTGCGATTGACGGCAAGCCCTGCGAGTTTCTTGCGATACTCACCGACGACAAGGGCGACGCCCTCTTCTACGAGCAGCCCGCAGTCACCGAGCGTCCCGCCGAGGACTCCGAAAAGAAGGCACCAGCATCAGAAAAGATTGTTTATCCTTCCTATATTTACGAGGATTTCATCGATCTTGAGGAGGATGACGACGGCAACCTCAAAAAGATTTCATTCAAGAACGCGGACCGCTTCAACTTCGGCTTTGACGTTGTCGACAGGATTGCCGAGCGCGAGCCTGACAGATTGGCGATGCTCCACGTTAACGTCAAGGGTGAGGACAGGCGCTTCACGTTCGACGACATTCGCCGCTACACCAACAAAACCGCCAATTACTTCAAGTCAATCGGCATCAAAAAAGGCGACCGCGTAATGCTCGTTCTCAAGCGCCACTACCAGTTCTGGTTCTCAATCATCGCTCTCCACAAGCTCGGAGCGATTGCAATTCCCGCAACGAATCAGCTTGTCGAGCACGATTTCGTGTACCGCTTCAACGCCGCAGGCATCAAGGCTGTCATCGCTACAGCTGACGGCGACGTCGCAAACCAGATCGAAAAAGCTATCCCGCAGTGCCCCGAGCTCACCGTGAAGGTGCTTGTCGGCGGCAACCGCGAGGGCTGGCGCTCGTTTAACGACGAGGTCGAACTCTTCAGCTCGCACTACTCCTACGGCAGCGAGGACGAAAAGCCCTGCGGCTGGGAGCCCGCCATCATGTTCTTCACTTCGGGAACCACCGGCTACCCCAAGATTGCGGTCCATGCGCACACGTATGCCCTTGGCCATTTCATCACGGCAAGGTACTGGCACAAGGTCAGACCCGACGGCATCCACCTCACCATCTCCGACACCGGCTGGGGCAAGGCGCTCTGGGGCAAGCTCTACGGCCAATGGCTCTGCGGCGGCGCAGTCTTCGTCTACGACTTCGACCGTTTCAAGTCAGAAGAGATTCTCCCGATGTTCGCAAAGTACAACATCACGACCTTCTGCGCTCCTCCGACTATGTACCGCTTCTTTATAAAGGACGAGCTCGAGAAATATGACCTCTCAAGCATCAAGTACGCCACGGTCGCGGGCGAGGCCTTAAACCCCGAGGTATTCAACGCCTTCTACAAGCTCACCGGTCTCAAGATTATGGAAGCTTTCGGCCAGACCGAGACCACCCTCACCGTCGGCAACCTCTCCGGAATGACTCCTAAGGTCGGTTCCATGGGCAAACCGTCGCCAATGTACAACGTCGAAATCGTTGACCCTGACGGCAACCCGTCGAAGGTCGGTGACGTTGGCGAGATCGTCATCAAGGCCCCCGAAAAGAACTCCCAGGTCGGTCTCTTCCTCGGCTACTACAGGGATCAGGAACACACCGACGCAGTATGGCACGACGGCTACTACCACACGGGCGACACAGCCTGGAAAGACGAGGACGGCCACTTCTGGTACGTCGGCCGCACAGACGACCTCATCAAGTCATCCGGCTACCGCATCGGGCCTTTCGAGATTGAGAGTGTCATCATGGAACTCCCCTACGTTCTCGAGTGCGCAGTCACAGGCGTCCCCGACCCGATCAGAGGCCAGGTCGTCAAGGCGACAATCGTTCTCACCAAGGGCACCGTTCCGAGCGATGACCTCAAAAAGGAAATCCAGAATTACGTCAAGAACCAGACCGCGCCCTACAAATACCCAAGGGTAGTCGAGTTCGTAAACGACCTGCCCAAGACAATCAGCGGCAAAATTAAAAGAAACGAACTCAGATAAGATTTTTGGCTCTTTCCGCGAGCGAACCGCTTTACGCTCAGCGAGAGCAGTTAAACCTGCTGTTCCATTAAAGGGGAATTCACCATGAGGAAAACCGTCATTGTAATCAACGGCCGCGGAGGCTGCGGCAAGGACACCATCTGCGACATCTGCGCAGAGCTCTACCCTGTCGTGAACGTCTCGAGCATCACCCCCATCAAGGAGATTGCCGCGATTGCCGGCTGGAACGGTGAGAAGGACCCGAAGTCCCGCAAGATGCTTGCCGACCTGAAGGAGCTTTTCACGGCCTACAACGACCTCCCCACGAAGTACGTCCTCTCGGAGCTTGACAAGTTCCTCGAAACCGCCAATGAGATTCTCTTCGTCCACATCAGAGAAGCCTCCGAGATAAAAAAGTTTGTTGACGCCGCATCCAAAAAGTGCAGAACAATAACGCTTCTTGTAAAGAGGCAGACTGAAGACTACTCCGACAAGGCACTCGGCAACGCTTCAGACGACAACGTCAATGATTACGATTACGACTACACCTTCATAAACGACGCCAAATCGGTCGACCTTCTCGCCGAAAAAGTCAAGGCATACTTCCGCGACGTCATCATGAAAGGCTGAGTCCCTTAAAGGTTTTACACAAAAATCAAACTGCCGCAGCATGGCTTCAAAAGTCATCTGCGGCAATTTTTCATTCGGCCTGTCAGCTAATAAGTTATCTTCTATCTTACTGTCTTATCTGGCCGTTTCCGTTTATCACGTATTTAACTGAGGTTAACTCAGGCAGACCCATGGGCCCTCTTGCGTGGAGCTTCTGGTTGCTGATACCGATCTCCGCGCCGAAGCCGAACTGGAATCCGTCGGTAAACCTTGTCGAGCAGTTCACGTAAACGCAAGCCGCGTCAACCTGCTTTTTGAACTTCTCAGCATTCTCAAGGCTCTCGGTCACAATTGCCTCAGAGTGACCCGTTCCGTAGCGGTTGATATGCTCAATCGCCTCGTCAACGTCCTTCACAACCTTGACGGCAAGAATCAGATCGTTGTACTCGGTCTCATAGTCAAGCTCTTGTGCCTCTTCAACATCTTTTTTGCCTACAATTGCGATAGTTTTAGGGCAGCAGCGAAGCGTCACGCCCTTTTCCCTCATCGCGTCGCACACAACCGGCAGGAACGTAGGAGCGGCCTTTTCCGAAACGAGCAGCGTCTCCATTGAGTTGCACACCGAAGGCCTCTGGACCTTGGCGTTAAGAGCGATATTGAGCGCTTTTTTCATGTCATAGCTGTCGTCAATAAACGTGTGGCAGTTGCCCTCGCCCGTCCTGATGACAGGGATTTTCGAATTGGCGGTAACGTTGTTTATAAGGCCTTTTCCGCCTCTCGGAATGAGCACGTCAACGTACTTCGTCATATCGAAAAGCTCGCTCACAAGCTCCCTCTCGGTGCGCTCGATAAGTATCACGGTATCCTCGGGAAGCCCTACCTCGGAAAGCGCCTCGCGAATGCAGTTTGCAATCGCAGTGTTTGAATTCACGGCTTCCTTGCCGCCCCTCAGAATGACCGCATTGCCGGATTTGAGCGTGAGCGCAGAGCAGTCGCACGTTACGTTCGGTCTTGCCTCAAAGATGACGCCAATGACGCCGAGAGGCACCCTCTTCTTCACAATCTCCATGCCGTTAGGTCTCACGGTGCCCCAGAGCACCTCTCCTACGGGATCCGGCAGCGCCGCGACCTGTTTCATGCCCTCGGCCATATCTTTGATTCTGGCCTCGGTCAGTCTCAGCCTGTCCACCATCTGCGGTCTTACACCGGTTTCGGCGGCTTTGCTGACGTCAACCGCATTGGCGTCTAAGATATACGAAGCCTTGGCAATAAGCTTGTCGGCAGCTTTCATCAAAGCCGCGTCTTTTACCGCGCTCGAAGCGCAGGCAATCGCAACGGATGCCTTTTTGGCCCTTTTGCAGATGCCTTCAATATACTGTCTGCCCTCGTTTGCAGCTGCATTGTTTTCTTTCTGATCAGCCATCTTTATCACCGTCATTTCTTTTCAGGGACAAACACAGTCCCTATCTCTTTGCCGTCAAGTATATCGTATACGATTTCGGGTTTCTCTCCGTTGGCGATTACCGCCCAGATTCCCGAAGCCGCCGCGAGTCTTGATGCGTGGACCTTGGTGAGCATTCCGCCGGTTCCGAGAGCCGTTCCGCTTCCGCCTGCGTTTTTCTCGATTTTTTCCGAAAGATCCGTAATTGTGTGAAGCAGTATCGCGTCGTCGTACTCCTGCGGGTTCTTGTCGTAATAACCGTCGATATCCGAGAGTATCACAAGAAGATCAGCTTTTGTGAGCTGGGCAACTATAAACGACAGATAGTCGTTGTCGCCGTACTTAATCTCGTCGACCGCCACGGTGTCGTTCTCGTTTACAATCGGTACAACACCCATCGAGAGAAGCTCATTAAAAGTGTTGACCGCATTCTGCCTTGACTCCTCGCCGTCCGTAACGTTCTTGGTGAGAAGCACCTGCGCCACGGTCTGCGAAAACTCCGAGAAAAATCTCTCGTAAATATTCATGAGCATGAGCTGGCCGACAGCCGCCACAGCCTGTTTTCCGGAGAGCGTCGACGGTCTTCCCGGCAGCTTCAGCTTGTCAACGCCGATGCCTATCGCGCCCGAAGTCACGAGCACAACTTCCTTGCCCCTGTTCATCAGATCGCAGATGACCCTTGTGAGGTGTCCGATCCTGTTGAGGTTTACGTGTCCGTTGTCATAAGTAAGGCTTGTTGTGCCTATCTTTATAACTATTCTTTTCGCCTTGGAGATATCGCTTCTGTTTAAAATACCGTCCATTTCCTCCCGGCTTCCTTTCTTTCATCATTTCACATTCAAGAACCGGTGATTTCCCGCAATTGTGCGTAAAAAATCACTGTCTTTTAAGCACAGTCGAATTCACAAGCCAGTCCGCAAATCCCTGTGCGATAAGTTCCTGGTATGAATCGGTCGTGAGCTTGTTGTCCTCTTCTTCGTTTGACATGAATCCGCACTCGATTATGATCGACGGTACCGTCGACCAGTTGAGCCCCGTATAAGAATCCGAGCTGTTGACGCGTCTTCTGACCGCATTCGTAGCGTTTACAAGGTACGTCAGCATCTCCTCCGCAAGCAGCCTCTCGTAATCGCCAAGGGCTTTGTACTCGGCCGTTCCGTCGCCAGTGCCTCTGATCCAGGCCTCTATACCTGACGTTGACGGGTTGTCGGCTCCGTTGCAGTGAATTCTCAGCACAACGTCGCAGTTTGCGTCATTGCCGATTTGGGCTCTGTCTATGTTTGAAAGGTTAACGTTGTGGTCCTCTCTTGTCATGACTACTGTCGCACCGAGAGCCTCAAGTTTTGCCTTCATTTTGAGCGAAATCTGAAGAGTGACGATGTATTCCGGCATGTTTGTGAACTTGCCGGCTGTTCCCGATGAAGTTTTGGTCTTCATCGTCTCGTTGTTGTATGAAGGATTCTTATCCTTTCCCCACGGGGCGCAAGGTTCTTTGTCCGTATTGGCTTTTCCCTGGTGACCCGGGTCAATCCCTATAATAAGTCCCGCAAGAGAAAGGCTCTGCGTAGGTTCCGGTTCGGGAGTCGGTGTGACTGTTTCGCCGCCTTCGGGAGTCGCGCTCTCATCGGGCGCCGCCGTTGCCGTAGCTTCTGCCGGAGTGTCGGAAGAAGACCTTCTCGGGGCCATTATGACCTTGTCAACAAGTATGAGCATCCCGAGGAAAACAGCGATTGCAAGAAGCACCGCAAGTATAATAATCATTGCCTTTTTTGTCATAAGTAAAACCTCCGTAACGCCGCGGGGCCGATCATGCCCTGCCGCTCAAATATTCTTTTCCGAAATGAACTGTTCCAGAGTCCTGAGAGAGTTCTCGGCAACAAGTCTCTTTTTCGCGGCCTTGTCGCGCGTTTTCACATTGGCGGCAGCCGACGAATCAACTATCCCGAAATTCGCTCCCATTGGCTGAAAATCTTTTCCGCCGTAGTTTGCCGCATAATTTGCAAGCGCTCCGATAACCGTCGAAACGGGGAAAATCGCGGGCTCCTCGCCAAGGACCTCCCTCGCGCAGTTAATGCCTGCAACGATACCCGAAGAAGCCGATTCCATGTACCCCTCAACGCCCGTAATCTGGCCTGCGAAGTAGATTGCCGGTTTTTTCGATTCTGTGAGCCTGTAGGCCGCGTTTAAGATGCCGGGAGACTTGATATACGTGTTCCTGTGCATCACGCCGTATCTTGCGTATTCCGCGTTCTCAAGGCCCGGAATCATTCCGAACACGCGCCTCTGTTCAGGGAACTTGAGCCTCGTCTGGAAGCCGACAATGTTAAACAGCGTTCCGTCCTTATCGTCCTGTCGGAGCTGCACTACCGCGTACGGTCTTGTCCCGTCAGGATTCTGAAGCCCCACAGGTTTCAGCGGACCGAATTTCAGCGTGTCGCGCCCTCTTTTAGCCATCTCCTCGACGGGCATGCACCCCTCATAAAGATGTATCGAATCAAACTCCTCGACCTCGGCAGTCTCTGCATTCACGAGCGCGTCGTAGAAAGCGTAATACTCGTCCTTTGTCATCGGACAGTTTATGTAGTCCGCCGTGCCCTTCCCGTACCTTGCCGCCTTGAACGTTTTTTCGGTGTCCACAGACTCTGCGTATACGATCGGCGCCGCCGCGTCAAAGAATTTCAGACCTTCTTTACCTGTGATACCGCCAATGTCACCCGCAAGACTCTCGGAAGTCAGCGGTCCCGTCGCGATGATCACTGCGTCGCAGGGAGGAAGCTCAGAGATGCTCTTAACCTCTTCTCTTATGACTTTTATGTTTTCGATCGACTCGATTTTTTCGGTGATGAGCTTTGAAAAAGTGTCCCTGTCAACGGCAAGCGCCTGTCCCGCGGGAACCTTCGACATAAGAGCCGCTTCCACGCACACCGAGCCCAAAACACGCATCTCTTCTTTAAGAAGCCCCGAAGCGTTCTCGATGCTCATCGCCTTCAGCGAATTTGAGCACACAAGCTCCGCGAACCCCGGATTGCTGTGAGCGGGCGAATACCTGCCCGGTTTCATCTCATACAGATTGACGGCAACGCCTCTCTCTGCAAGCTTGACCGCAGCCTCGCACCCGGCAAGCCCTGCGCCTATAACACAGACTTCAGCCATTTTCAGCGCTCTCCCCGCCGCCCTTTTTCTCGGCTGACGGCACGTATCCGCAATCCTGATTGCTGCAAGCTATAAAACGTCTTCCGTTGCGGCTCTTCTTATACACAAGGTATTTGCCGCACTTCGGGCAGTTTTTGCCTGTCGGCTCGTAAGCCGAAGCAAATTTGCACTCCGGGTATCCGGAGCAGGATATGAACTGTCTGCCTTTCGCGGAATTCTTGTAAACAAGCGGCTTTCCGCACTCCGGGCAAGCCTTTCCGACTTCCTTGGCGATAGAAATAATGTTCTTGCACGCCGGGTAGCCCGAGCACCCCAGGAACTCGCCAAACTTGCTCTTGCGGTAAACCATCGGCTTTCCGCATATATCGCAAACCTTGTCGCTCGTCTTTACGGGCTGTTTGACCTTCTCAATCTTCTTGTCTGCCTCTTCCAGTTCCTTCGAAAAAGGTCCGTAGAAATCGGCAAGCACCTTCTGCCAGTCGTTTTCGCCCGCCGCAATCGAGTCGAGGCTGTCTTCCATCCCGGCCGTGAACTTGACGTCAACAATCTCCGGGAAAGCATTTTTCATTATGCCGGTGACTATAATTCCGACCTCAGTCGGGTAAAGAGTCTTCTTTTCGACCTTCACGTACTCTCTGCTGACAATCGTCGAAATGATTGTGGCGTACGTGCTCGGCCTTCCGATTCCCAGGTCCTCAAGAGCTTTTACGAGGGATCCCTCGTTATACCTTGGCGGCGGCTGTGTGAAGTGCTGCTCAGGTTTTACTATCTCGGGCATTGCCTTCTCACCAGCTTCAAGAGCCGGGATTTTGGGCGAAGCATTGCCCTCGCCGTCCTTCTCCTCTCCGGAGTCGTATTCGGCGCCGAAGCCCTTAAACTTCACAACCGAACCCGAAGCCTTGAACGTGTTGTCGTCACAGTCGAGAGTCACAACTGTCTGCGCGAGCACCATGTCTGCCATCTGCGAGGCGATGAACCTGTCAAAGATGAGCTTGTAGAGCTTGTAAAGCTCCGGTTTTAAAGACGGTTTCAGCATCTCGGGAGTCATCTCGATGTGTGCCGGGCGGATTGCCTCGTGTGCGTCCTGCGCGCTGCTCTTGTTCTTGTAATATCTCTTCTTGGCGGGCAGGTACTTCGGTCCGAACTTGTTCTGGATGTAATTCCTTGCCGCGTCTATTGCGCTCTCAGACACGCGTACGGAGTCCGTTCTGATATAGGTGATAAGACCCGTAAGTCCTGCTCCCTCGATGTTTACGCCCTCGTAGAGTGCCTGTGCAAGCTGCATGGTCTTGCTCGGAGCATAGCCAAGCTTATGCGCGCAGTCCTGCTGGAGCGTACTTGTCGTAAATGCCGGATACGGAGACTGTTTCTTCTCGGTCTTTTTTACGTCCGTAACAGTGAAAAGTCTGTCCTTGACGGATTTCTCAATCTCGCGCGCCTCCGCCTCAGTCTTAAGTTCTGCTTTTTTGCCTTTTTTTCCGTAAAAAGAGGCTTTGAAGGAAGCTTCTCTGTTGTTCTCCGGGTGAAGTATCGCGTCAACCGTCCAATACTCCTTCGGAACAAACTTCTCGATTTCCTCTTCCCTGTCGCAGATGAGCCTTGTCGCAACCGACTGCACCCTTCCGGCACTCAGGTTGTTCTTAAACTTCTTCCAAAGAATCGGGCTTATCTGATAGCCGACAAGTCTGTCGAGCACGCGCCTCGCCTGATACGAATCGACAAGCTGCTTGTCAATCTTTCTCGGCGCCGCCATTCCTTCCGTTATACCTTTTTCGGTAATCTCGTTAAACGTTACTCTGTAAACGGGCGTGTCCGTAAGTTTGAGCACGTATTCAAGATGCCATGCAATTGCCTCTCCTTCGCGGTCAGGGTCCGATGCAAGGTAAACCGCGTCAGCTTCCTTGGCGAGATTCTTCAGACTGTTTATAACAGTGATCTTGTCGCGCAGGTTCACGTATACGGGTTCAAACGAATCCTTGTTGATCTTTACACCGAGCATTGTTCCCGGCAGGTCCCTTACGTGGCCCTTTGACGCAACTACTTTGTAATCACTTCCGAGAATTCTTCCGACTGTAACCGCCTTTGTAGGCGACTCCAAGATAACTAATTTCATCAACTGAGTCTTCCTTCCGTGAAGGACACCGCCAATGCAGCGAGCCTTCATTTTGCGCACTGCCGTGCACAATCCTAAATATATAAATAAAAATACTTCTCTTGTCAAGCGAAATTAGTTCTCATTTAGCGCAAAATTTACCTCCGATGTCCTTTTTGACAAAACCGAATATCTCAAGAGCCGACAGCGCCCGCTTGATTTCCTGGCTTTTTATCCCCGTCTCAAAAGCAATCTCATCCTCGTCCGCCTCCCTGTTCTTTCTGATAAACGAAAGCACCTTCAGCTGATTCTGATCAAGCGCCTCCGGCATCAGATACGGTTCGTTTTTCCTCTCTTCGGGTTCAAAACCAAGCGCAAGAAGTATATCCGCATGACTTGTCACACACATCGCGCCGTCCTTTATCATGTCGTTGCACCCTGCCCCTTCGACAGAGTCAATTCTGTGCGGCATTACAAGAAGGTCCCGCCCCGCATTCAGGGCGCAGTTGGCTGTGATCTGTGCGCCGGAAGAAGCACCCGCCTCCGCTACAAAAGTCGCCTCCGCGATACCCGCAATGATTCTGTTCCTTGCGGGAAAGTAGTTCTTAAGCGGCTGTGTCCCCGGTATCTGCTCGCTTATTATAACGCCGGCTTCTTTAATTTTGTTGTAAAGCCCCCTGTTTTCCTCAGGGTACACAACGTCTGTTCCAGATGCGAGCACGGCAGCTGTAAACATACCGGCATCAAGCGCAGCCCTGTGCGCCGCAGCATCAATACCGCGCGCCATACCGCTGACAATGCATATATTCTTCCCTTTCAGCCCGGTTACAAGCTTTGAACACATATCGCGCCCGTAGTAGGTGCATTTTCTCGACCCGACCACGGCAAGCCTCGACTTTGACCTGTTGATTTTCCCTATATTTCCCTCGTAAAAGAGAATTGCCGGGCTCACCTGCGTCTCCCTCAAAAGCTCCGGGTAGTCCTCATCGTCCCTGCAGACCACGCCAATGCCACTCTCCGAAACCTTCTTCATGACCCAAAGCGATACCTTCATGATTTCTTTCGGGTCACACTTTTCAAGGTTCTTTTCGCTTATGAAAGATGTGTAGTCAATCTCGTCCTTCACCGCGGCGTTCCACACGCCCTCCGCGCCGCCGAATTTTGCTTTAAGATCCTCCTGTGTGAACTCATTGCCCCTCGTTATGCGGTTCAGCCAGTAATATGCCGCGTACCTGTTTACGTCAATCATGACAGACCACCCCCGGAAGCATTTTCGGGTCCTCTGTACGAAAGGCTCTCCAGAATGTCATCCTGCGAGATTGAATCCCTGCCGTCAAGGTCGGCTATCGTCCTTGCCACCTTTACTATCTTCTCATACGACCTCACGCTGAAGCCCATGCTGTCTGCCGCCTTCTCAAGTATCTTTCGCGACGGAGCCGTGAGGGAGCAGGCCTTGACGTAACTCACGTTGTCGATGTCTCCATTTGCCGAAAATCGCTCGCCTGCGTACCGCTCGCGCTGAATCTCCCTTGCCTTTATAACGCGCTCGCGTATTACGCTTGACGGTTCGTCCCTTTCTGCCCCTATCTTGTCGCCGCTGACGCTGCGCATAACAATTTTAATGTCAATCCTGTCAAGGAGCGCTCCCGATATCCGTGAGGCATACTTGGCGACTTCCCCGGGTTTACATGTGCACCTGCCGGATCCCTCGTATAAGTTTCCGCACGCGCACGGGTTTGCCGCGCCTATAAATATGAAATCTGCGGGCAGCACCTCGCGCGTGCCGTAGTTGTTTACAAAAACCTTTTTGTCCTCAAGCGGCTGCCTCAGCGTCTCAACAACGCTCTTCGGCGTCTCCGAAAGCTCGTCGAAGAATATAACCCCGCAGTGTGCGAGTGAGACCTCGCCTATTTCTACAGGCCTTCCGCCTCCGAGCAGAGCCGACTTGGTTATTCCGTGGTGAATCGTTCTGAAAGGCCTTGCCATCCTGTTTTCCGCAAAACCGGGGAGCCCGCAGCTGCTGTAAACCTGCATGACCTCAAAAAACTCTTCATAACTAAGATCCGGAAGAATTCCGGCGAAGCATTTTGCAAGCAAAGTTTTTCCGCACCCGGGACTGCCTGTCATAAGCACGTTGTGCTTCCCCGCAGCCGCAATCTCAAGCGCCCTCTTGGCGCCCTTCTGCCCGTAAACGTCGGCAAAATCGTAATGCGTAAGATCCTCGTTCCCGCCGAATCCGTCAGCCCTTGACGATAAGCCCCCGTCCTTCCCGAACGCTTCCCTTTTACTCGCGCATGCTTCCCGAAACTCCCCCCCTTTAAGCTCCATCGCGTCAATCGCATCCTTCAAATCACCAACAGGATAAACATTAACCCCGGGACACATACACGCCTCCTCATAGTTGCCCTCGGGCACTATGAAGTCCGTTATACCCTCACTTCTGCCGCACGCGACAGCAGGAAGCACGCCTTTCACAGGCACTACGCTTCCGTCAAGTGACAGCTCGCCGATGACGCCAATGTGTTCATACGCTCCCGGAGAATCACTCCTCGCCTTCAAAAGCCCCGCCGCAAGCGGCAGATCAAAACCCGTTCCTGTTTTCCTTACATCCGCAGGCGCGAGATTCTGAGTTACATGCCCGAGAGGCAGCTGAAAACCCCGGTTTGCAACAGCAGACTTAATCCTCTTGCGCGACTCTCTTACCGTCTCGCTCCCGAGCCCCACAATTTCAAAATACGGTATGCCCTTGGCGATGTCAGTCTCGACTGTGACGCGAAAAGACCTTGTTCCCGACAATCCGAACGTTGTGATCTTCGAAACCATATTAGGCTAACCTCCGCTACGTGATTTGGCGCTGCGTGGAATCGATGAAGTGATGAAATTTTAGTACGAAAAACCGGGCTTGTCAACACCTCGGCAAAACTAAAATATTTCCGAAAAATAGGAAATATTTCACATTTAATTATTAAGCATTTAAGCTATTACGTTAAGACGTTTAGGCTAAACGGACGGGCTTGGCGGCAGGCTTGAAATAGTCTTAAAAACTGTGCCGCGAAAGGCTCTTGAAGAACAAAAAAGCGGGCGTTTTTCAGCCCGCGGTTTGGCGTATCGGCGGCAGTCGGCCGTGCGATTTAATGCTTTGTGACCAGTTCAAGCTCGATGTTGAAGAAGGCGTTTCCGAGTCGGTCGGGGGTGAGTTTATTGGCGGGTACGGTGATCTCTTCGCCGCCGGCAAAAACTAACCTGAGCGTTTTTTCGGAGGAAAAACTGAAGGATTGTTCGGGGAGGAAAGGCCAGGCAACGATGCCGCTCTGCCTGATGATTTCCTTGATTGCCCTCACGGTTTCGGCGTCGACAGGCTTTTCGCTCTCGTAGACCTTGGGGTCGCCGTAGCAGGCCTGCTTTTTGTTTAAAGCTGTGCCGTCGGGGTTTACCGTCAGGCAGGCCCTGGTGAAGATACCTTCCTTGCGGGTCTCCTCAAACTCAATACGTTTTAACGTTTCAACGTCAGGGAGCGCGGCGCGAGGTTTTTTCAGAAGCTTTTTGAAAAGGCGGTCGATTGCATTGGCGGTGTTGAGAGAAAAGACGGGAGACTGGTTGTCGGAAAAAGAGATGGTCTCGCCGCTTGCGTACATGATTTTGACGCTGCCGCCAAAGTTTTCCGGAAGGCCGTGCGTCTTCGAATAATGACCGTTATCGGCAATGAAATTCTGCTCGACAGTAAGGGTATCGAGCGCGGCGGAGGCGTTTTCTTTTATGAAAGCCCAATCGGATTTTGTGTCACGCGTGCGGAAGTCATTGGCGTATTCGTAATAGACAAAGGTTCCGAGGTCGGACGGGGCAGCGTATGCGGACACAAACGTAAGGTCGCTGTCGTCCGAGATAAAGCCGAGCGCAGAATCAGCGGTGAAAAGCACTATGTCGTGCGAAGAAATCTCCTTAGGCGCCTTCCGGTCGAGAGTTTCAGTTGTCCCGCCGCACTCGCCGTCGCGGGGTTCCCTAATCACAACCGTATCCGAATCAATTCCTTTACTGCAGAAGTTTTGCAAAGCAAGTCCCCCTTCCGTTAAACCGCCGAAGCATTCGGCATGTTAATTATTTTCTTCCTGTGGAGCCGAATCCGCCCTCTCCGCGAACGGTCTCCGCAAGGCTGTCGGTCTCTTCAAAAATTCCCTTTATATAGGGCATAAATATGATCTGGGCAATGCGCTCGCCGGGCAGTATCTCGCGCTCCTCGCAGCCGTGGTTGTGCATCATCACGGTGATTTCGCCGCGGTAGTCGCTGTCGATAACGCCCACCTTGTTTGCAGGGGCAAGGTCTCTTTTTGACGCAAGGCCCGAGCGCCCGAACACAAGCCCCGTGAGGCCCGTCGGAATTTCAAGCGCGATGCCCGTCCCTATCGCCAAGGTCTCCCCCGGCTTTATCCTAACAGGCTCATCGATGGCCGCGACAAGGTCCGCCCCGGCCGAAAAATCCGTCCCGTAGACGGGCACAGCGGCGGATGCGCGAAGTTTTTTGAGTTTTATATTGGCGGTTTTGATCTGATCTTTATTATCCATTTTTTGATTACGTTTCAGCTTACTGTTTCAGTCTTCGGGTTTGGTCTCAAGTTTAAGCGGGAAATCGCCGAGGTGCTTCAGCTTAAACCCGTTGGCCTTGTACTCTTCATAGTTAAACGCTTCGAGCTCGTCAATCGCAAGTTTGTGGAACTCGTAGAAATTCTTCCACCACTCGTAGCCCGAACCGAGGGAGGCGCCGAGGTATGCATCGGCAATGTCGCAGCCCATCTGCGGGGCAACGTAAAAAGCACCCATTGCGAGGACGTTGACGCCGTTGCCGGTAATCGCCCTTAAGGCCGCCGGGACGCTCTCTACAACGCCTGCGTGAACGTGGGGACACTTGCTTGCCGCTATGTGGATACCCATGCCCGTGCCGCAGAAAACGAGAGCACGCTCAAATTCGCCCTCCGAGATCATACTTCCGACCCTGAGGCCAATGCGATGAAACATGAGATCCGTGTCCCTGTCCGGGTCGCTTCCCTCAACAACACCGACGTCCGTAATCTTCCAGCCTTTTTTGCGAAGATGCGCGCACACAGCCTCTTTCAGCGGATAGCCCGCAAAATCGGCGCCGACAACGAGATACTTATCCTTGACAGTCTTCATCGCCAATGAACCTCCTTTGTTTCATGCTGAGATTATACAAAAATCCGCCCCTCTTGTAAAACGGTAAAAAAACAGTTACAGCGCCTCTTCCGGCAAACTGTAACTGTCTTCCTTTACTTAATACTAAATGTCAAACACCCGTTAAGCTTTTCTTCACGGAGCGGCGGTCTCTAAAGGCTCAGCCGTAACGTCGGGAGCCGGAGTCTCTGTCTCAGGCGAGGGAGTCTTGTTCTTTTCAGCTTCTGCTGCCTCTTCTTCTGCTTTTTCAGCCTTTACAACAGACTTGTAAGTGTTAACGTCGATCCAGAAAACGGGGCGGACGGTGTTGTTTACAACCTGGGTGTAAGTTCCGTCGTTGCTGATAAAGCCGTTGACGTCAACGTAAGCCACGAGCGAAGCCGAACTGCCCGGAGTTCTTAAGAGCCACCAGCAGAGAGGTGTTTTTGCGGACGAACTGAGCGCTCCTTTTGCGGTTGCGTAATCTGTAGGGGACGCCTTTCTCTCGCTTGCGTCAAGGTATCTGATCGCCTCATCGATGCTGAGGATGAATATCTTGTCAGTGGTCTCGTTTCCGGCGCTTGTCTTGTGCTTCGGGTTCTCGTCTGCGGAAACGGTTGTTGTGAGAACTGCCTTGGCCTGTCTCTCGTCAAATGCCTCGCTGAGGAAAGTCTCGTTGAGCCACTTTCTTGCTGTGGAAGTCTCCCAGGTCGTGTCGCCGCCCTTTTCGTTATACGGAACAACGTCAAGTCCCGCAACACTCATAACAAGAGCTTTTTCGTCTTCCCTGTCGAGTACGATCCAACTGATCTTTTCCACGGTTTCGGGGTTGTTATCCTGCTCGTATGTACCGAATTCAAACACGTCTCCGATGTCAAGAAGACCTGTATCTGTCTTTTTAACAATTTTGCCCGGGGTGGAGCTGTTTACGCATGCAGTAGCCGCGGCAGCAACCATCAAGACTGCAAGCAGCAATGTCGCCATCTTAAGAAAAAAAGATTTAGCGTTTTTCATTTTAATCTCCGTTTCTCATATTATTCAGACAGCCGAAGCATATCTTCGCTAACGGTTTCCAAATTTCATTTTATCAGATAACGCATGCGTTTTCAACTAAATCATTTTCATGGTTTTTAAAGAAAACGCGAACATTTATACCGCCAAGGGCACCCCTGTCCCAAACGAAACCGCCAATGCAAAGCCCCCGATTTTCCCTAAAAAAGCAAAAAAAGAGCACCTTCGGTCTTGTGACCTCCGGTGCTTCTTTTATGCGAACCGTATTCCGCATCAGATTCGGGACAAAATCAAAGTTTCTCTTTAATCTTAGCTGCCTTACCGACTCTGTCTCTGAGGTAATAAAGTTTCGCTCTGCGAATCTTACCGTGTCTGACAACGGTGATACCTGCGATCTTAGGCGAATGTACCGGGAAAACTCTCTCAACGCCAACGCCGTAGGAGATTTTACGGACTGTGAAAGTCTCACAGAGACCTTCTCCGCGCATACCTATAACGGTACCTTCGAAAACCTGGATTCTCTCGCGGCTGCCTTCAATAACCTTAAACTGAACTTTAACGAAATCACCGATTCTGATCTTCGTTGTATCCGCCTTCAGGTAGTCAGCCTCAACTGCTTTAATGATATCCATACAATTCACTCCTCTCCTCGTAGACGTTCGTGCAATGAATGGCAGAGGACCGTCCTTATAAGCTGCCGGCGCAACGGGAATGCGTTTTTAAGCGGCAGCCTTGCGATTATACCAAAACGGAAAATGCGTGTCAACGGGAATTTTTCGGTTTTTTCAATGATTTTTAGGGGTATTTTCATTGTAAATCAAGCTTAAATATTATACAATTTCAGGTGCCGTAATCTGCAACATTGAACTTCAGACAAACACGTTTTGGAACAGAAACGGCAGGATTGGAATTTTTGATATGGCTGAGAAAGTTAAGAAAGAAAAAAAAGAGAAGAAGCAGAACGGTGAGGTCTGCAAAACGAGAGTGTGCTCCGTTGGCGGTGAGGCGCTGATGGAAGGCATCATGATGCGCTGCCCTTCGGGTTATGCGCAGGTCGTAAGAGCCCCTGACGGACAGCTCGTGATTGAGACGAAGCGTCAGCCGCAGTTCGGCGCGGGAAACAAGTTCCTTAGCCTGCCCCTTGTGAGAGGGACGATAAGGCTTGCCGATTCGCTCATTGTCGGCACGAAGGCGCTTTTCAACTCGGCGGAGATTACGGCTTCGGGAGACGATCCGAACTACAAACCGTCGAAGTTTGACCTTTGGGTTGAGAAAAAACTTGGCGACAAGGCGATGGGCGTTGTGATGACTCTTTCGCTCGTGGTTGCCCTTGTCGTTGCGATAGGTCTTTTCTTCTTTCTTCCGAGAGCCATTGTCGAGTGGGGAATCGAGAGAATCCCCGGGGTGCACCTCCCCTGGCTTGTCGGTAACATACTTGAGGGCATCATCCGAATGATGATCTTCATCGGGTACCTTGCACTCATTTCGGTGATGAAAGACGTCCGCCGCGTGTTCATGTACCACGGCGCCGAACATAAAACGATTTTCTGCTACGAAAAATACGAGGAACTGACGGTCGAGAACGTAAGGAAGCAGTCAAAGCACCATCCGAGGTGCGGCACGGCGTTCCTGTTCGTCGTCATGATCATCAGCATCCTTGTCCATTCGGTGATTCCGGACCTCGGAAACGTCTGGCTGAATATCCTCGTCAGGATTCTTTCGCTTCCGGTCGTCGCAGGCATCGCATACGAGTTTAACCGCTACGCGGGCTCGCACGAGAACAAATTTGTCAGAGTTCTCAGGGCTCCCGGCCTTCTCATGCAGAGATTTACCACAAAAGAGCCTGACGACAGCATGATTGAAGTCGCTATCGTGGCGCTCAAGGAAGCTCTGAAGCTTGACGAGATGCCCGACTATTCCGCAAAAACTCCTGAGATTGCGGACAAAGCCGCCGATGAAACTGCGGGTGAAACCGCCAATGAGCCTTCCTCAAACGAAGGCGGCGCTCCTGCTGAAGAAAGTGCGGATGGCATTGGCGATGCCGGAGAAGCTGTGCCCGAAGAAGCCGAAGACGCGACTGAAGATAGCGTCGACATAGTTATTGAGGAAAAAACCGCGGCTGACGAGGCCGCTGAAGAGAAGGCAGATGCCTTTGTCCCGTACGAAACCACGGAAGACTGGAAGGTGTCAATGTTTTTTAACGACCCCTCCGGCGGCAGTAACTGATTAACAAGGAGACAGTTGTGAAATTAAAAGATTTGAGGCGTTTCGCAAAAAAGAGCCTTGCCGAGTCCGGAATTTCAGACGCCGACTCATCAAAGCTTGAGCTTCTTTTTGAGTACGCCTTTAATTTTTCGAGAAATTTCATTCTTTCGGAGCCTGACTTTGAGATTGCGGAAGACGAAAAGCTTTCGAAGTTCAAGGAGGCTCTTGCTTCCGTATGTCAGGGAATGCCCGTTCAGTATGTGGTAGGTTTCTCCTATTTTTGCGGCAATAAGTATGTTGTGACGCCCGACGTTCTGATACCGAGGCAGGAGACGGAGCTTCTTGTCGACATGGGCGTGAAGATTTCCGCGGCGCTTCTAAATGCGATTAAGAGACCCGCCAAGGTGCTCGACCTTTGTTCGGGGAGCGGCGCGATTGGCATTGCCGTCAGGAAAGCGTGCCCCGGCTGCGAGGTCACGCTGAGCGACGTTTCGTCGGCGGCAATTAATGTTTCGAAGAAAAACGCCGAAGCGATTCTCGGCGCCGAAAACGCTGTGACGTATAAGACGGGCAGTTTTCTTGACCCTTTCACCAAAGGCGCCGCTGAAACGTTTGACGTTATACTTTCAAACCCTCCTTACATTCCGACTGAGGTTATAAAGACGCTTCCCCGCGACGTCAGAGACTACGAGCCGAGGCTCGCGCTTGACGGCGGAGCGGGCGGACTTCTGCCCTACGAAAAGATTGCGGCTGATTTGGACAAGGTACTCTGCCCTCACGGCGCGGTGATTTTTGAGATCGGCGAGGAGCAGGGAGCGGCCGTGAGCGCGATACTTAAGAGCAAAGGCTTTACATGGGTTGAGGTCGTAAAAGACCTTGACGGCAGAGACAGATTTGTCGCCGCGACGCGCGCCGGGTCGTTGCTTTCGGAGAGCGATCCGCTGTTTGACGCCCACAGGGCCGTTCTGAGCGCGTTTAAAGGGCTTGGCGGCACAGGAGGCATATTTTCACGTCAGGATATAAAAAACGCCTCAGAACGCATTCTGAGCGAAAATAAGGCATCTGATGCTGAAACAGACGGCGGCGCGCCTGTTAAGAAAGACAAATCTGCCGTAAAAGAAGCCAAAACAAAGCCTTCTGAACCGGTTGAAAGCAGACCCGCGCCGGCTTTAGAAAGCGGCGCCGGCGCGGCCTTCACCGACCCCGTGACCGTTATAAAAGGCGTCGGTCCTAAGACCGAAGCTTTGCTCGGAAAGCTCGGGGTGAATAACATTGGCGAGCTCCTCGCGTTCTACCCTTCGGGCTACGAGGACAGGCAGAACGTTTTAAATATAAGGTCTGCCGCAGGCGGACTTCTTCCCGGCGAATCGGTTTTCGGCACGCTTCTTCTTACGGTTATGAGCTTTTCGGAGCGCGGCAATCCGAGAAACCCCGTTTTTGTGTATTCGTGCACCGACGGGACGGGCATCATTGACGTCGTCTTTTTCAACAACAAGTACGTAAAGAGCCTTCTTCGCGTCGGCAGAAAGTATTATTTTTACGGAAGAATCAGGCGCAGTCCGGACCTTTTTGCGAGCGTTTCGATGCAGCAGCCGCGGTTTGCGGACGCCTCGAGCGTGAAGCAGACGGACGATTTTCTCGTGCTCTCACCTGTCTACAGAACAGGCGGCAAACTCGGCAACAAGGAAATCGCCAATGCAGTCAAAGGCGCCCTCCTCCTCTTAGGCGAAAACGTCTCACCCCCGTCGGGCGCCGCTAACGAACTTCCCGCTGTTATACGGAAAAAGTACAATTTCAGGAGCGGCGCGGGTCTTGTCAAGGCGCTTCATTTTCCGGAGAGCGCCGCGGATGCAGCCGAAGCGCGCAGAAGAATCGAGTTTGAGAAGCTTCTTGACGTTGCCCTAAACATCAGGGCGCTGAAAGACGCGCGCGATTCGGGCCTTCCCGGCATCAGCTTCAAACGCTGCGACATTGAAAAGTTCAAGGAAAAGCTCCCGTTCAAACTTACGGACGGCCAGCTTTCAATTATTGACAAAATACTTTCCGACATGGAGTCCAAATCCCCGATGAACCGCCTCATCAACGGCGACGTCGGTTCCGGCAAGACAGTTGTCGCGCTCGCCGCAATTTTCAACGCGGTTTCAAACGGCATGCAGGCCGCCCTTATGGTACCGTCAACTGTCCTCGCGTCCCAGCACATGTCAAAAGTCAGCTCAATTCTCTCTGCCCTCGGCATCGACTCCGAGATGCTCTACAGCGCCACCAAAGCCCCGGAGCGCAGACGGATTTTAAAGCGGATTGAGGACGGCGACGCGATCTGCCTCATAGGAACCCACAGTCTCATTGGCGATAACGTAAATTTCAAAAACCTCGGGCTCGTTGTGATTGACGAGCAGCACCGCTTCGGCGTTCTTCAGAGGGCAAGCCTGATTCAAAAATCCGGCAGCACCGTTCCCGACGTGCTTTCGCTCACCGCAACGCCAATTCCGCGCTCCCTCGCCCTCATTCTCTACGGCGACATGGACATTTCGGTCCTTACCGAAAAACCCGCAGGACGCCTCCCCGTCGCGACTTATCTTTACACCAAAAAGGACAGGCCGGCAATCTACAGACGAGCCGCGGACCTTGTGAAATCGGGCGGCAGAGTATACATTGTTCACGCAAAAATAGACAAAAACGACAACGACAATCCCCTTGACGCCAATGCAGACGAGCTGCTCGGCTGCGTCGAAAACCACGAGCTTCTCTCAAAAACGGTCTTTGCCGGAATTCCGACGGGACTCATCCACGGAAAGCTCAGCGACCGCGAAAAGCAGGCTCAGATGGACGCATTCGCATCAGGCGAGACAAAGGTCCTTTTTGCCACAACCGTCATAGAGGTCGGCGTCGACGTGCCGTCGGCAACGCTCATGATCATCGAGGACGCAGAGCGCTTCGGTCTCTCAACTCTCCACCAGCTGCGCGGAAGGGTCGGCAGAGGTTCGGAAAAATCCTACTGCATCCTTATAAGCGACAAGAGCTCCGAGCGGCTTGAGGTTATGACCGAGACGAACGACGGCTTTAAGATTGCCGAGAAGGACCTTGAACTGAGAGGTCCCGGAGACTTTTTCGGAACAGCCCAGACAGGCGCAGGCGACGAGGCATCGGCCGCAGCATCGGCAGACCCCCGCATGCTGGAAGCCGTCAAGGAGTCCGCAGACCTCATCACAAGCCTCGCAGATTCAGGCGAGGACCCCGAATGCGCCTCTTACCTTGACGCGATTACCGCCAAGGCAAAACACATCACCCTCTGACAGAGCCCAAAATCTCTAACAAATAACCCAAAAATCTTGATTTTGGAGCTATTTTTGCGTGCGCGACCCCGACTTGCTTAAGCCGGCGATTTCGGGGCTATTTTTTCGCGAACAAACCCGATGATGTACGAAGGTACTTCGAGCGGTTTGTTCGCGAAAAGCAAGTCGCGAGCAATCGTCGCAAGACTCCTTGTTTCGTTTTAATCTTTCCCGCGACTTGCGCAAAGAGCCCGAAATCGCGGCTTAAGAGATGTACGAAGGTACTGCGAGCGGGTAGCTCGCGCAAAGCAAGTCGCAAGTAATTTGTCGTAAGACACCTTGTGTGCTTTTAGAAGTACAGTCGGTTTTTAAAGATTCCCTTCGCGACTTGCGTAAAGAGCCCAAAATCATGATTTTTGGAGACAAAAAAAGAGCCAACCGCCGTGGCTCTTTTTTGTGGTTCTCTTGCGGACACTGAAATTTTATCCGCCGGACCACGGGAGAATTTGATTTTTGAGGTATCGGGCGAACAACTGAATTTGCTCAAAGCCTTTAAAAACCTCGCGGCCTTTTTGCTCTCTGTCAAGCCTGAGCTTCGACAGTAACCTGCTTGGGAGCTCTCTTAACAAGACCTCTCTTGTCTTTAAGGCAGGCTGCGCAAACATACGCGTAACGCGTAACACCCTTATCGTCAATAATCTTGACGCGGCGAACATTAACCTTCCAGTCTCTCTTAGCTCTTCTGCTGACCTGAGAACGGGTAATGCTGATATGACGGCCAAACATCATATCTTTTGCACAAATCTCACATTTTGCCATTTAAAGCACCTCCTCTCGGATTTATCAAACAGCGGTGTACATTATACTCTTTTTATAAAATGCGCGCAAGCGTTTTTTCGCTGTCTTTTTTATATTTTTAAACCTTTTTCAGGATTAACAGGCCCTAAAAGACCTCTCCTCCCCTTATTTTTCAACGAGCGACCCCTTCGCAATCGAGACCTCGCCAAGGCAGTTCAGCGATTTTCCGTCAACTTTCGTCGTCACTACACCGCCGGTGATCGTGATCTTGAAGGTTGCCGTGAGAGCGTCGTCAGCTGCCGTGAGGTTCATCGTTCCGCCCTCTATGAAGATGTAGCCCTTGGAGATATCGTCGTCGCCGTCAACCTTAACCGCGTCGTCCTCAGACGTCACGTTAACGATGCCGTCATGCATTCTGAAGCTCTCCTTGGCTTTAAGAGCGTTGTTGGGAGCCTTAACGGTAACGGTGCCTGTCACGATGGAAAGGTCGTTTTTGCAGCCGATTCCGTTGTTGTAGTTTGCGTTGACGGTAAGCGAGCCGTAGCCGTTGATCGTGAGGTCGTCCTTGCTGTAGATGCAGGCGTTGGGGTTGCCCTTGGCGTCAAGTTCAGTGTAAGTCTTTGCGTCCGTGAACGTGTTCTCGGTGCCCGTTGCCATCGTGATGCCCACCTTGTCAGCAGACATGACGTATATGCATGCGGACTTTGTGTTGGTGACGCTGATGCCGTTCAGGATGAGGCGAACCTTTTCGGTTTTCTCTACGTTTACGACAATCTGTCCGTCGGTCAGCGTGCCGCTCAGAATGTAGGAGCCTGCCGTGTTGATCGTAACGGTGTTGCCTTCAACGACTGCGCCCTGGCCCGTGACCTCGGATGCGTCCTGCTTTAGGACGATCTTCGTGCACTCCTCGGGAACGTATGCGATCGTGGTATCGAATTTTGTGAACTGATCCGAAGTTGAAACAACCTGCGGGATTGTTGAGGGGTCCTCATTGGCGGTTTCGCCCGGTGTAGCGGTCGGATTTTCAACCGGTGCGGCCGTAGGATCTGCAGGCTTCTCTCCGGCGGGGTCCGACGAGCATGCGCAGACAGCAAAAATCAGGGCGATTGCCGTAAGAACGATTGCGAAAGCTTTAAGCTTCCCAAAAAATCTCGTAGTCTTCATCTTTTTAGCCTTTCTTTATCGTGTGTCACCGCCGGTTTTAAAGCCGCAGTGAACGAAGTGTCAGATGAGTCTGCTCAGGGCCTCGGCCTTGTCGGTGTACTCCCACGGAAGATCGCAGTCTGTCTTGCCGAAATGGCCGTAGCAGGTGGTTTTTCCGTAAATCGGTCTCCTCAGATCGAAATATGAGATGATTCCCTTTGGCGACATGTCGAAGTTCTCAAACACCGCCCTCTCGATCTCCTGAACGGGGATTTTCTCGGTTCCGAACGTCTCGACGGCAACCGATACGGGGTGACTGACGCCAATGGCATACGAGATCTGAATCTCGCACCTGTCGGCAAGTCCTGCGGCAACGATATTCTTCGCGATATACCTTGCCATGTACGCGCCTGAGCGGTCAACTTTTGTCGGATCCTTGCCGGAGAAAGCTCCGCCGCCGTGACGGCTCATTCCGCCGTAGGTATCGACAATAATCTTGCGGCCCGTAAGTCCCGAATCTCCGTAAGGTCCTCCGATTACAAATCTTCCCGTCGGGTTGATGTAAAAAACAGTGTCGGACGCGAGGAGTTCCTTGGGCAGAACGTGCCTGATAACGTATTTTTCAAGGTCTTCCCTGAGCTGTTCCGTCGTAACGGTCTCGTCATGCTGCGACGAGAGCACCACGGCGGTAATCTTAAAGGGTTTGCCGTTTTTGTCATATGCGACGCTTACCTGGCTCTTTCCGTCGGGACGGAGGTACTTAAGGAGCCCTGACTTTCTCACTTCGGTAAGCCTTCTTGTGAGCTTATGGGCAAGGGCAATCGGAGCCGGCATGTATTCGCCGTTTTCGCAGACCTCGTTCGAAGCATAGCCGAAGACCATGCCCTGGTCGCCTGCTCCGTCGTTGTCGACACCCATTGCGATGTCGGGCGACTGAGTGTTGAGGCAGCAGTTGACGCAGCATGTGTTTCCGTCAAAGCCGAGTGATGAATCGTTGTATCCGATTTCGATTACGGTGTCGCGCGCGATGCGTGCATAGTCAACTTTCGCGGCGGTGGTGATTTCGCCCATTATCTGGATGAGGCCGGTGCAGGCCGTAACCTCGCAGGCTACTCTTGAAGAAGGGTCCTGTGCGAGCACGGCATCGAGTATATTGTCAGCTATCCGGTCACAGATCTTATCGGGATGTCCCTCAGTTACCGATTCGGATGTAAAAATCTTCATAATTTGCAGTTTCTCCAAAGTAAAATGATATTGGCCGTAAAAAGCCTTGTTTGTCTTAAAATTCAGCGGTTTTTCCGCATTATGTTTCAGGCAGATGCCTCGCCCGAATCCGCCAATGTCTCTCCGGGCTCCTCGGGTTTGTACTCAAGAAGCGGCTCGTCGCCCTTTACTATCGTATCTTCCGTTACCCTGCAAGAGGACACGTTTTTCCTTGAAGGCACGGAGAACATCACGTCGCGCATTGCATTGTCGACAATGGCACGGAGGCCTCTTGCGCCGGTTTTACGCTCCATCGCGAGTTTGGCGATAGCTGTCAGGGCTTCGTTGTCAAAGACGAGGTCGACGCCGTCAAGCGAAAGCAGCTTTCTGTACTGCTTCGTAAGCGCATTCTTTGGCTCAGTAAGAATCCTTATGAGCGCGGACTCGTCAAGCGCCTCGAGAGTCACTACAGTCGGCACCCTTCCGATGAACTCGGGGATGAGGCCGAACCTGAGAAGGTCCTGCGGCTCGACTTTTGCAAGCAGCTTGTTTGTGTCAAGGTCCTCTTCGGTGATGATCTTTCCGGAGAAGCCCATTGTGGATTTTCCGAGCCTGTTTTCGATTATCTTCGGCAGTCCGTCAAACGCGCCGGAGCATATGAAAAGAATGTTCGTGGTGTCAATCTGAATGAACTGGGACTGCGGGTGTTTTCTTCCGCCGTTCGGTGGCACCTGCGCCACGGTTCCTTCAAGTATCTTGAGAAGAGCCTGCTGCACGCCCTCTCCGCTGACGTCTCTCGTGATGGAAACGTTCTCGGTCTTGCGTGCGATTTTGTCTATTTCATCGACAAAAATGATACCCTTCTCGGCTTTCTCAACGTTTCCGTCGGCAGCCTGTATGAGCCTGAGAAGAATGTTCTCAACGTCCTCGCCGACGTATCCCGCCTCAGTTAAGGCAGTGGCGTCTGCAATCGCGAACGGAACGTCAAGTATTTTTGCAAGCGTCTGGGCAAGGTAGGTCTTTCCGACGCCCGTCGGTCCTATGAAAAGCACGTTGCTCTTTGTAAGCTCTGTGTCTCTCAGCTCTTTCGGAATCTCCGGCAGGTTTTCTTCGTTTATCTTTGACTTGCGTTTCCTTGCGGAAGCCCTTCTCTCATTGTCAAGAAGTCTCTTGTAGTGGTTGTACACGGCAACGCAGAGCGCTTTCTTCGCGTTCTCCTGCCCTACTACGTACTCGTCAAGTTTAGCCTTAAGCTCCTCCGGCTTCGGAAGTCTGAATCCGTCGTGAAAGACGGAATTGACCTCATCCGGCTCGTTCTTTCCGGCTCCCGGAGCGTCCTTCCCGATAAGCTCAACACAAAGTCTCACACAGTCCTCGCATATGTTTACGTTCGGACCCTGCACGACGGCAATGGCGCCGTTGAGATCTCTGCCGCAGAATGAGCATTTATATGGTTTTCTGTCTTTTTCGTTCATAAACTAAGTCCTTACAAGATTCTTTTGTAGATACCGGGAAGCAATTCTCAATCAGTCTGCTTTCATCTGGTCTTCCTCAAACTCTGTTTTTGTAGACCTTGTCAATAATACCGTACTCAAGCGCCTGTTCTGCGGTCATGAAATTATCCCTGTCGGTATCGCGCTCGATAACCTCGATCGGTTTGCCCGTGTTCTCGCTCAGAATGCGGTTCATGTTTGCTTTCACGTTTTTAATGTGCTCAGTTGCGATGACAATGTCGCTCGCGGGGCCTCTTGAGCCTCCCATCGGCTGGTGAATCATTATCTCACTGTTCGGAAGAGCGTAGCGTTTGCCCTTGGCGCCTGACGAAAGAAGGAAAGCTCCCATGCTCGCGGCCCTGCCAATGCAGATGGTCGAAACGTCGCACTTGATGAAGTTCATTGTGTCGTAGATGGCAAGACCTGCCGAAACGCTGCCGCCGGGACTGTTGATGTAAAGCGAAATGTCCTTTCCCGGGTTGACGCTTTCAAGGTAAAGAAGCTGCGCGACGCAAAGGCTTGCGGTCGCGTCATTGATCTCGTCGCTTAAAACTATGATTCTCTCATTGAGAAGTCGCGAAAAAATATCGTAGGAACGTTCTCCGCCGTTCGCGGTCTGTTCAACAACATACGGTACAAGTGCCATTGTTTTCCTCCAGTTATAGTTCAAGGCCGGCCGGCATTCGTCCGGAGGCCGTGTTAAATCCGATAATTCCTTTTAAAGGCCCCTCCTCCGTAAGGATCGGCCCTAATCACCTTGAATTGTAATTTTAGCACATTTTAAAATCCTTAAAAAGCTTTTTATTATCATCAAGGTATCGTTAAGAAACCGCCAATGCCGTCCGCCTGCTGTGTCCGAAAGTAAAAGCGGCATTAAAGAACAGCTTAAAGGTGATCTTCAGCTTTGTCTTTTTTGCCGCTTTGAAACTACGTAGTGTAAGACGGGATCGTGCCGCGATTATTCTGTGTAAACCGCATTGGCGACGATGAAATCGATTGCAAGCCTCGGCTTCATGTCGTTCTCGATGAATGACTTGAGCTCGTCTGAAAGCTGTGACTTGAGTTCCTCGAAATCCATCTTGTAAGCTTCTGCCATCTCTTTGAGGTGAGCTTCGGTCTGCTCCTCGGTGGGCTTCAGATCCTCAGCCGCTGCGATTGCGTTGAGAATGAGTTCTTCGCGAACCTGCTTCTCGGCGTTCGGACGGATGCTCTCTTTCATGCCTTCCATCGTCTGGCCGCTCATTGCGAGGTAGTCCTCAAGCTTGATTCCGTAATTTGAAAGCTGTCTGCGGTACGACTCGATGATGTTCCTTTCTGCGTTGTCAACCATGACTGAAGGGATGTCAACCTCTGCGTTCTCGCATGCCTTCTCGATGATCTGGTTCTCGTAGGAGACCTTGGCGTCTTTTTCTTTCTTCTCGCCAAGCTTAACCGCGAGGTCCTTCTTGTACTCGGCAAGGGTCTCGAACTCGCTCTTCTCAACTGCGAAATTGTCGTCAATTTCGGGAATAACTTTCACTTTGATATCATGGAGCGTTACTGCGAATTCAGCTGCTTTTCCGGCAAGATCCTTTGCGTGGTAGTCCTCGGGGAACGTTACCGAAACGACGAATTCATCGCCAACGTTATGGCCGATAACCTGATCCTCAAATCCGGGGATGAACTGGCCCGAGCCGAGAACGAGGTTCTGGTTGTCAGCACTTCCGCCCTCGAAAGCAACTCCGTCAACAGTGCCCTTGTAGTCGATGATGACTGTGTCGCCCGACTGAGCGGCTCTGCCCTCAACGCTTTCCATGCGGTAATCTTCCTCGGCAAGTCTCTTGAGCTCCGCATCAACGTCCTCGTCGGTAACTTCCGTGGAAATCTTCTTAACCTCGATGCCCTTGTAATCGCCAAGTTTAACCTCAGGCTCAACGAAAACGGCGGCAGTGAAAACAAGCTTTGTGTTCTCTTCAACTTCGGTAACCGCGTACTCAGGGTCGCTGACCGGCTTGAGTCCGAGTTCCTTTACTGCTGCGTCGTACTCCTTCGGGATGAGAATGTTGAAAGCGGAATCATAGAGTGCTCCGATGCCGTACATTCTCTCAACGAGCTTTCTGGGCGCCTTGCCGTCCCTGTAACCGTTAATCTTAAACTTCTTCTTGTTCCTCTGGAACGACTTCTCAAGAGCGGCCTCGAAATTCGCCGGATCAACGTCGACGGTGATTAAGACCTTATTCTTCTCAGTAACTTCATATTTTGCGCTCATTTGCGTAAATTCCTCCTGTTTTAAAAACACCTTCCGGTCTTGAGGTTTTACAAAAAGAAAGCCTGCAGTAACGGCAGGCCTCTTCTCTTACGGGTAAAGGACAAATCAAAGACCGTATTTCTTCTTGAATTTATCAACACGGCCGCCGGTGTCAACCAGTTTCTGCTTGCCTGTATAAAAAGGATGGCACTTTGAACAAATTTCTACGTTCACCGCACCCTTAGTGGACATTGTCGTAAAAGTCTCACCGCAAGCACACTTCGCCGTTACCTCGGTAAAATTAGGATGGATACCCTGTTTCATTGTATGTCACCTTCCTTTAAGACACCAAATAGGTGATTTTTTCGCATTTTTCGGCCGCCGAAAATCAGCGGCGACGATGATTATAACACTTTTAAAAAGGCGTTGCAACTTGTTTTTTTCCAAAAATCGCCAAAAAGAGCGTATTTTTCAACAAGTTTCAATCTACGGACCTGCCCGCAAGTTTTCCGAAGAAGTCCGCGAGTTCTCCGCAGCATTTTTCCTTAGTGTAGTTTTCAAGGAAGCACTTTCTCGCGTTCTCACCCATTTTTGCAGCAAGAGACCTGTCTTCCGCAAGCTTTTTCACAGCCGCCGCAAAGCCTTCCGTGTCTCCGTTTCTAACGACAATACCGCAGCCGTACTTCTCTATATCGCTTATAATGTCCTTCTCGTCAAGTATCGCAATGACCGGTTTTCCCATCATGTAGTAAGAGTAAACTTTGCTGGGTGCGCAGAGCCCGCCAAGGCCCTCCTCAAGGCTCACCACAAGGGCGTCGCACGAGGAAAGCTCGCTTTCAAACTCTTCGCCCCTGAGGAATCCGGGAGTTTTTACATTGGCGTATCCGGAAAGTCTCTTTTCGATGCTCTCCGCCTTGTTCCCGTGTCCCGCAAACACAAATTCGACGCCTGAAAGTTCGTCCCTGTGCTTTTCGATCGAAGCGGTTATCGTCTCCATGTCCTGGCAGATGCCCATGTTGCCGAAGTAGCCGCACTTAAAAGGCCTCTTTGCGTCAGGTTCGGGATTTCCTTTGTAAAAGTCTCTGTGCCAGTTCGGTACGGTCGCAATTTTTTCTTTCGGTATGCCGCGCGTTTTTTCGAAAAAGCCTGCCATTTCGTGTGAGATGCAGACGACCCCGTCAAGACTCTCCGAGAGCCCGCGGTTGATTTTTCGCATTTTTCGGGCCATTATGCCGTTTTCGGACGTCTTGCCGGTTTTGATTGCAATCTCGGGGTAGACGTCGTGGGCGATGAACACGGTCTTCACGTTGTACCGTTTTTTGGCCTTGTTGAGAATGTTCGTGACCATCGGCGGGTTCGAATAAGCCGCGACGACCCTGTAGTTTTTCATTGTGCGCAGCTGTTTTTTGACGCCAAGGTAAAACGAAAAGTAATTGATGAGCCTGCCGGCAACGCTTTTCCTCGAAAGCCTCAGGTACTTGATCCGCCTGATTCCAACGCCGTCTTTTGTTTCGGTTTTCGGGACATTGGCGGTGTCGCCCGAGACATACTCGCCGGGGTAGCCGCAAAGCACGTCAACGGAAAGGCCCGCATCGGCAAGCGCCCTGCAGGTGTCCGCGGCAAGCTCCGCGCTGGTGACGTATTCGGGACTGTAAAACTGACATACAAGCAGAACGTCTTTTTTATCCATTTTCCCGGCCGCCTTTTCCGTAGATTTCGTACGCCTCGCTTCTTGAGAGTCCGAACCTGACGCCAATGTTTTTCACGGCTTCATTTCTCTTCATTCCGCCCTCAATCGCCTCGTTTACACCGGCAATGAACTCCGCTACGGCCTTCTCGTCCCCTTCCCTGATTTTGCCTGCTTTATCGGCAGTTTCGGGGTCATCTCCGGCGGGTTTTGCGCCCTCTATCACGACAACGTATTCCCCCCTCGGAGGCTCCTCCGTGAGCATCTTTAAGAGTTCTTCGGCGGTTCCGCGCTTTACCTCTTCGTGTATCTTGGTTATTTCGCGGCAGAGCGCGATTGTTCTCCCCGCCGCGGCCGTTTCAAGTGCCTTCAGCGTCTTTAAAATATTGTACGGCGACTCGTAGAGGCAGACTGTCGCCGCGGTTTTCGATATTGTTTCGAGCATCGGCGCGGCCTGCTTTTTGTTTTCGGGGAGGAAGCCCATAAAAAGGATCTTTGACGTTGAGATGCCCGACATGACCGCGCCCGCGACAAATGCGCAGGGTCCCGGCACAACGCAGTAAGGCACGCTCTCTTCAATGCAAAGCCTTACGATATGCTCGCCCGGGTCAGAAATGCCCGGCATGCCGGCGTCGGTCACAAGGGCCGCGTTTTCACCCTTTTTGAGTCTCTCGATAATCTGCGGCCCGCGTTCAAGCTTGTTGTGTTCGTAGTAGCTGACGAGCGGCTTTTTTATGCCGAGATGCGAGAGAAGTCCCGCAGTGACCCTGGTGTCCTCGGCGCACACGAAATCAACGCTCTTTAGCGTCTCAATCGCTCTGAGCGTCATATCGCCAAGGTTACCTATTGGCGTACCGACAAGATAAAGCATACTTTTTTTCCTTTAAATCCGGCATTCTCTGCCTTTGTTCTCAAGGAACCCGACCGTTCCGCCGCTGCCGCCAAGCACCTCCGGAGCCTCCACAATGAGCTCCCTTCCGGCACCCTTAACGCCGCAGACCAGGAACATTACCGGTTCCTTCTCTATGTCAGCGTGCATGAATCGCAGCCTCTTGGGCTCGATTTTGTACTTACGCATAAGTTCCATTGAATCGCAAAGCCTGTCCGGCCTGTTGATCATGTAAAACCTGCCGCCCGCTCTTAAGAGAGCCGCGGCGCCTTTCACCACGTCCTCAAGTGTCACAAGTGCCTCGTGCCTTGCGACGTAGGCGTTGTAGTTTTTGGAGGGTATCCCGCTGCCCGCGCTTTTATAAGGCGGATTCGTCACAACGACGTCAAAGCGCCTCCCGGCGAGCTCATTGGCGATGTTTTTGATGTCTGCGCATAAAAACTTCACCCTTTCGGAAAGTCCGTTTAGCTTTGCAGACCGCCCAGCCATTTCGACAAGCTCAGGAACGATGTCGACGCCAACGAACTCCGCATCGCTTTTCAGCGACAGGAGTACCGGCAATATGCCTCCGCCCGTCCCGAGATCGAGCACGTTTTCACCCGGAAGAACCCTTGCGAACTCCGCAAGCGCCACGGCGTCGGTTCCGTACCTGAAGCCGTCCTTCTTCTGCAGTATCACGCGCCCGCCGACAAGCAGATCGTCAAGCTGTTCGTTGTCCCTGATATCAGCTTCCACAAACCCCTCCGGCTGCATACAAAACAAAAAACCGCGGCATATGTCCGCGGCAAACATTCAAACGTCACGTAAGACAAAAACAGGCAGCAGTATCCCGCGGGGAATCTGCTGCCCGGATTGCGCCTTGTCAGTCTTCCTGTGCAGGAGCTCCAACGGGGCAAACCTCAGAGCAGCTGCCGCAGTCGATGCACTTCTCGGGATCGATCTCGTATTTACCGTCACCCTCGCTGATAGCTTCTACGGGGCAACCTGCTGCACATGCGCCGCAAGCGATGCAATCGTCAGAAATCTTATATGCCATAGTCAACACCTCCACTTTTGAATCTTAAAAAGAGTACTGTCGTATAATAGCGCCGAAACCGTTTTTTGTCAATAAGGTTTTCCCCACCCGCTAATATCTGCTTTGATGCTAGATTGGCGTTTTTTGTCTCTGTGAAATTTTTTTCCAATAATGCAGGCAAATACCATAGTAATAATAGAAACGAATCGTTGTTATGGACACTATCTCAGTACTAATCCTTCCGATTTCTAATTTGCATTGTTATGAATCTTTTCTCAAGTAAGATTGTCGTATGGCATCTTGCGAGCCAGCATAATGTCGACCTTACGCTAACTGCATTCCGTAAAGCTTATGCCCAAAGAAAAGCCCCCAACGGCTTAATATTCCACTCAGATCAAGGCTCTGAGTATACAGTGTTTGCCTTCAGACACCTGATGGACTCGCTTAATGTAGTCCAGTCTTTCTCAAAGAAAGGTTATCCTTATGACAACGCCTGCTGCGAATCTTTCTTCAAATACCTGAAGAAGAACCGCACAAACCGAAGATCTTACCGTACGGCGGAAGAACTCCGGCTCGACCTTTTCGATTACATCGAGAAGCTATACAACAACCAGCTTCCTCACGGTGCTATTGGCTATAAAACGCCAAATGAATATGAGGCTGAATACTGGGGCTAAACCGTATAACCCAGTGTCATCCTCTAATTTTGCACAAATTCGTGTCTTCTATATTGACAGCATTGCAATAGCACATTGCCCACTAATACTTTCCCATACCAGTCCATTAAACCAATCTGTACTCTTCTTCTGATGGCCCACTTTCCTCGATTACTGCATAATAAGTACATATCAACTCGTTATTATCAATCGAAAACCTGCCTATGCTATACAAATCATTTTCTTGCCTAGTTATTTTAGGAAGACGAACCTGGTGAATTGCCTCACTATATGTCAAGGAATTATCTTTATACTCAGACATAATAATCAGTTCTATGTCTCGATTGGCCCAATAATAAGTCTCAACTTTTTTCTTTCTTCGGTTACAAGTGTCGCAAAGCTCAAGCGTCACTTTTTTTACATTCTTATTATCCGGTATGTATTCAATTGCGTGATTATACTTCGGAATACTGTCAATTTCAAACTCACACTCGTCATCGTCAAAATAGTCATGAGCATCTAAAGTCATAATTTCTTCCTCATTCAAATCATTCCTAAAGAAACGTATCACTACAGAAATACTATCCATTTCAGCACCCCCTTCCCTTAGAACCTAAATCGCGACCTTCAAATGCCTTTTTTATCTGTTTCAATGTTTTCGAGCTTATTATACCATTCTTTTCCATAGTTTCCAGCTCGCGAGGTGAATAATCTAATAGTTCTTGAATATTCACTCCACTAAGATTTGGATTGTTTTGCAAATCTCTCAACTGGCCGTGTCCTTTCAAGAGATTTCTAACTGATTGTTCAACCGTTGGGTCCCAGCTTGATTATATTAATTTCTGACTATCAAATCTAGCAATATTAAATGGCAATGGGGCACCCCCCAATTTGCAAGAGTAACTTACAAACTTGCGACAGCGAACCTGGAAGTGGAAGTTAACTTTTCACTTCACAAATATTAAATGGCCGCCGACATTAAACAGATATTTCGTCATTCTCTTTTGATAAAACAAGAACGTCCATGGGGTCTGCCATATTGTAGTTTTTTGCAGATAAAGCAGCGGACAAAAAGCGGATTCTATGGATAATTTTGCCACCGAGGATCCCTAACACTATATATTTTCATTCCTGTTTATACTATTTCCCCGCCCGCCCCTTTTTCAGGCGGGCGGGGAAATGTAAAAACCCGCCGCGGGCCATTAGTTCCGCGGCGGAAAAGGGAATAGTTATATGGATAGGTTAGCTTGTACTCTTTTTTAGTGTTGATTAGCTTTGTTTGCCGGATGCGGCCGGTTTCTTTGAACCTCCGCAGCATTTGCCGGACATCGGGCAGCAGCCGCAGGAACCGCCGCACGAGCAGGTTGACTTGCCCTGTTTTTTGCTGCGCACCATGAATGTCACGACCGCCGCAACTATACCTGCAAGCACTGCAAGAACCGCTATTGTACCTATATTGTTTAACAGCCATTCTCCCATTTTGATCAACCGCCTTTCTTTGAGTCTTTAAGTTTAAAACTTTCAGTCTGAGTCTTTTGTTTGGGCTCCGAAGCGCATTGGCGATAAGGTGCCGCTCATTTACTGACTTTGACTTTTGTTGTGAGCTTCGACGCTTCTTTGTACTTCTTGATGAAGAGCATGTAGATGAGCCCGCCAAGGACTAAGAGCGAAGCGATGAAGCAGATGATGCTGCCGGCGCCCGTGAAGCCGTATGCGATGACGCTGCCGAATCCGTAGATCATGAGCGAGATGCCGTAAGCAAAGAGCGTCTGGTAAAGGATTGCGAACCAGGTCCACTTGGCGCTGTTCATCTCACGTTTGATAGCGCCGATTGCCGCAAAGCAGGGAGCGCAGAGCAGGTTGAAGGTGAGGAACGAGAAGCCTGAGATGCCGGTGAAGGCAGCGCGTATTCCGGTGTAATTGCCGTAGAGGATGCCCATCGTGCCGACAATGTTTTCCTTGGCGACAAGGCCGGTGATCGATGCGACAGCGGGCTGCCAGGAACCGAAGCCAAGAGGCGCGAAGATCCATGCGATTGCCTTGCCGGCGTATGCAAGGAGCGAGTACTGAAGCTCGTCCTCTGCGAGCATTCTGAAGCCGCCGTCAACAAAGCCGAAGAAGCTTGTGAACCAGACGAGGATTGTCGAGAGGAGGATGACCGTGCCTGCCTTTTTAATGAAGGACCAGCCGCGCTCCCATGTTGAGCGGAGGACGTTGCCGACAGTCGGAAGGTGGTATGCGGGAAGTTCCATTACGAACGGAGCGGGCTCGCCTGCAAACATTCTGGTTTTCTTGAGCATGATTCCGGAGATGATGATTGCCGCCATTCCGATGAAGTATGCCGATGTAGCTATCCAGGGGCTTCCGGCGAAGAGTGCGCCTGCAATCATTGCGATGAAGGGGAGCTTTGCGCTGCACGGTATGAACGTTGTCGTCATGATAGTCATTCTGCGGTCGCGCTCGTTTTCAATCGTTCGCGAAGCCATGATGCCGGGGATGCCGCAGCCTGTGCCGATGAGCATCGGGATGAACGATTTACCCGAGAGGCCAAATCTTCTGAATATCCTGTCGAGCACGAATGCGATACGCGCCATGTATCCGCAGGATTCGAGTATGGCAAGGAGGAGGAAAAGAACAAGCATCTGCGGAACAAATCCGAGGACAGCGCCAAGGCCGGCAATGATACCGTCAAGGATAAGGCCCTTGAGCCAGTCTGCGCAGTTTATACTGTCGAGTCCGTTTTCAACGAGTACCGGTATACCGGGTACCCACGGACCGAAGTCGGAGTTTGCGGGGGCGTCGAAACCGTTCTTTTCAAAGCGGTCTTCGAAGTACTTCACCGCATCCGCATAGGTGATGCCGAGGACTTCATCTTCATTGGCGTCTTCGGGTATTTGATTGAAGTAGACGGTGAGGTCGGTCTCTTCGAGTGTCTCATCGTCCTGAACCGTGATAACGGCGCTGTCACCGTCAGCCGGTTTGAAATTCTTAATTGTCTCAAGCGCTGCATCCGCGTCAAAATCTTCCGCCTCGGGGTCGAATTCTTCGTTAAACGCCTTGATTGCATTGAGAGCGTCGTCATATTCGCCGGCGGCTTCTTCGTAAGCGCCGCGCCCTATTCCGAGCAGATACCATCCGTCGCCGAAGAGTCCGTCATTGGTAAAGTCGGTTGCCGCAAGTCCGACGCCCACCATCGAAATAAAGTAGACGAGGAACATAATTACCGCAAAAATAGGGAGACCGAGCCAGCGGTTGGTGACGACCTTGTCGATTTTGTCGGAGGCCGAAAGCTTGCCTTTTTTCTTTTTCTTGTAGCAGGCCTTGATGACCTCTGCGATGTAAACGTATCTTTCGCCCGTGATAATGCTCTCCGCGTCATCGTCAAGTTCGCTCTCCGCACGCCTGATGTCGTTCTCAACGTGGTCAAGCTGCTCGCCGCTGATTCCGAGCTGTTCGAGGACTTTGTCATCGCGCTCAAAAATCTTAATCGCGTACCAGCGCTGCTGCTCCTCGGGAAGGTCATGAACAATCGCCTCCTCGATATGGGCAATGGCATGCTCTACGGGTCCCGAGAACGAGTGCTTCGGAACGGTCTTGGTGTTTTCCGCCGCCGCAATCGCAGCCTCAGCCGCCTCAACAATGCCCGTGCCTTTCAGAGCCGAAATCTCTACAACCTTGCATCCGAGCTGTCTTGCGAGTTCCTCAATGTTGATCCTGTCGCCGCTCTTTCTCACGATGTCCATCATGTTGACGGCAACGACAACCGGTATTCCGAGCTCGGTGAGCTGCGTTGTCAGGTAAAGGTTTCTCTCAAGGTTTGTACCGTCGATGATGTTTAAGATCGCATCCGGCCTCTCGCCAATGAGATAATTTCTCGCAACAACCTCCTCAAGTGTGTAAGGAGAGAGCGAATAGATGCCCGGGAGGTCAGTCACCGTTACGTCGGCGTGCTTTTTTAACTTGCCTTCCTTTTTTTCCACGGTAACGCCCGGCCAGTTTCCCACAAACTGGTTCGAACCTGTGAGCGCGTTGAAAAGCGTTGTCTTACCGCTGTTCGGGTTGCCCGCAAGGGCTATACGAATACTCATTTCAGAAAGTCCTTTCATAGAAATTCAACCGGGGTTTCCGCTCATATTTCGAGCCTGCCCCTGTTGTTAGTTATAGCTAACACGTGTTTCAAAAAAAATCGGTTTCAAGCCTCTTCGTCTGAGCACCCGGAAACCTCTACCATGGCGGCATCCGCTTTTCTCAGGCTGAGCTCGTAACCTCTCAGGTTCAGTTCGACCGGATCGCCAAGCGGCGCAACCTTGCGGACATATACGACCGTTCCTTTTGTGATGCCCATGTCCATGATTCTGCGCCTTACCGCGCCCTCTCCGTGGACCTTGACAACCTTTACGGTCTGCCCGACTTTTACATCTTTCAATGTAAACATATCGTTTTCCATTTCGTCCTCCTTAAGATAAAACCGTTTAACCTTGACTTTAGCAAGATTACACCATTATTTTCGTTGCCAGTTCCCGGCTTATGGCGATTCTGGATTCTTTAACCTTGACGATCACGTTGCCGTCCCTGACCGCGACCGGTGTGACCGAGGAACCCACGACAAACCCTAAATCTTCAAGGTGTCTTTTGGTTTCACCGCTGCCGCCGATCTTTTTGATGATCACTTCTTCGTCTGCCGATGCAATACTGAGAGGTAACATAAACATTCCTTCTTTCGCTGTCCGAAGCCCGGAGCTTTTGTTTGTTAGCCAAAGCTAACACGGGCATTATACTACAAAAAATTTCGATGTCAACACCTTTTTTAAGGTTTTTCAAAGACTTTTTTAAAAAATTTCATTGGCGGTTTCGGGAATCTTTCCGACATCGCCAATGTGTTTCATGAACCTTGATTTTTCGGTTAAAATGGGGTATTATTTGCCTGAAGAAATGATTTTCGACAGTTAATCGGAGGCTTTTACCATGAAAGAATCGGGCGAGATGTATCTCGAGACTATACTTGTAGAATCAAGGAAACGTGACCACGTGAGGTCCGTTGACGTTGCCGCAGGGCTCGGCGTCACGAGGCCGTCCGTCAGCCGCGCCATCTCTCACCTTAAAGAGGGAAAATATATCAGTATTGACGACAGCGGCTATATCACCCTGACCGACAGCGGAAGAGCCATTGCCGAAAAGATTTACGAGAGGCACCGCGTGCTCTCCGCGCTTCTCACAAACCTCGGCGTTGACGAGAAGACGGCAACGGACGACGCCTGCAAGATTGAGCACGTCATAAGCGACAAAACGTTTGAAGCCATAAAGAAGAAGATTAAAAATATGAATTAATTTTATCTTTATGAATGAGTAAAAAAAATGCTACGCGAAAAACAAATTAATCCGCGTAGCATTTTTTATGTCATCGCCGCGGGCCTTCCGGCCTTCGGCTTTTCGTTATTCCGTTATTTCGGTGGGCTCTTCCGACGCGCCGTTCATCATCGTGCAGCCGTTGAATGCGTCGGCGTCTGCCGTGTAACCGTCTGCAAAGTCAACCGTTGTGAGCTTCGTGCAGTTGTTGAAGGCTCTCGGTCCGACAGTAGCAACGCCCTTGGCGGTAATCTTAACGAGCGTGTTGCAGCTTGAGAAAGCAAACTCGGGGAGCTCTGTGATCGACTCGGGGAGAGTGATTTCTGCAAGCCTGTAGGTCTCCGCGAACGCGCCGCCGGCAATCTTCTTGATGCCGATCGTGTCGGTGATGACTGTAGCGTTCTCAAAGAGGTTGTACCTGATGAGGATTCCGTCGCCTGCGATCATGTAGTCGCTGCCGTCATTCTCACGCCAGAAGGTGTTTGTGAAAGCGTATGCGCCGATTTCGCTGACCGATGCGGGAACCGTGACGTTCTTGAGGCTCAGGCAGTTGTAGAAAGCCATCTTGCCGATTTCGGTAACGTTCTCCGGAATCACAATCTCCGTGAGGTCTGCGCAGCCGTAGAATGCGTAGTCGCCGATTGTCTTGAGCGTGCTCGGGAGAGTGACGCGTGTAAGATTCTTGCAGCTGTAGAAAGCGGCTGAACCGATGCTCTCAACGCCCTCTTCAACAATCACTTCGAACAGGTTGTCGGAGTAATAGAAAGCGTTATCGCCAATGGATTTAACTGTTCCGGGGATGACCACGGTGTACCAGTTGTCTTTGTCGTAGAACTTGCCTTCCGGAATCTCGTCGCCGACGATCTTCGCGGAGATGACCTTGGCGTCAGAATCGTTGATCTCAGCGCCTGCGGAAACTTTGATCAGAACGCCGTCGCCTACAACGAGCAGATTCGTCTCTTCGTCAGCTTCCCAGTTCTCAAACCAGGGTGTGCCTGCGAAAGCGTCAACGCCTATCTTTTCGACTTTCTTGCCGATTGTAACGTTCTCCGCGGCCGTGCAGCCTGAGAAAGCGCCTTTTCCGATGAATGTGAGCTTGTCGCCGATGAAAATGTTCTCAATTGCGGAGCATCCTGCAAAAGCGAAATCGCCAATGCTGAGAACCGAGTCGGGAAGTGACACCTTGTTATCGACGTCTTTTCCGGGATCCGGCTGGGAGGGTTCCTCTGTGGGAACCTCTGTGGGGATCTCTGTAGCCTCAGCGGGCTCCTCTGTTCCGGATGTCTCGCCCTCTTCTGTCTCCTCACCTTCGGCTCCCGGAGTTGCGTCGGCAGGGTCGGGAGTGGGTGTTGCAGCAGCCGTTGAGGATGAAGCCTTGGCGGCAGTGACAAGTGTCAGCGCCGGGCAGTTTCTGAACGCGGATGCGCCGATTTCGGTCATGCCTGATGCGAGGCTTACGGTCTTAAGCGCGTCGCAGTCTGCGAAAGCTTCCTCGGGAATTACGGAAACGCTCTTTGCGATCTTAACGTCTGTCAAAGCGTCAAAATCTTTGAAAGCGCCTTTTTCGATGAATTTAACTGTGGAGGGAATCTCAAGATGGACAAGCTGATTCTTGACGTCTTTGAACGCCTCGGAGCCGATTGTGTAGATCGAACCTGTGAGTTTTATCTTCTCGGGATCCACTTTTGAAGTGGCCGGGAAATTTCCGGAGTAGTAAAGGAGAACGTTTCCGAGGATAACGTAGGATTCGCTCTCTTTGGTCGGGTTCTTTGTAGCTTCCTTCTTGTTTTCAAGCCATGCAGTGCCTTCGAAAGCCTCAACGCCCGCTCTTAAGAATGTGGTGGAGAACTTTCCGCCATCTTTGTTTTTCTCGTCTGTTCCGTAAGCTTTGCATCCGTAGAAGCAGTAATCGCCGACGGACGTGCAGGCGGGAGCGTTGACGTGAGTCAGGGACTCGCAGCCGTAGAAGGCTTCGTTACCGATTGTTGTGGCGGCAACAAGGTTGATTTCTTTGAGAGACTTGCAGTCGTAGCAGAGTCTGTCATTGACAATAGTCAAGGACGTGGACAGCTTGACTTCTTGCAGTGAGGTGCAGCCTTCAAAGCAGGCGGCGCCGACGTCCGTGGTTGAAGTCTTCATCTCAACCTTTGTGAGAGCCGTGCAGTTCTTGAAAGCGCCGTCTCCGACCTCTTTAACGAGTTTCGGAACGTTGACGGTTTCGAGCGCGGTGCAGCCCTCAAAAGCAAGTCCTTTGATCGCAGTGACAGTGTCCGGAATGTTCACGGTCTTAACGGTTCCGTTTCCGCGGAAAGCGCTTGCGCCGATTGTCACGGTTCCGTCAGGAATCTCAACCGCTTCTTCATCGCCGATATATTTGACAAGCGTGACGCCGTCGATCACAAACTTTTCGGTATCGTAATCAAGAACGATTTTGGGCTGTACTGTTTCGACAGGGTCAACAACAACTTCCGAGCCGGGTGTTTCTTCCGGTTCAGACTTAGTGCAGGCGGTAAAGCAGAATCCCAAAGTCATCACGATCGCCAATATCAAAGCCAGTCTCTTCATAAGACAATTCCTCCGCAAAGAGCCTCGAATAGAGGTTGTTCTCTTAAAATACAAGCCATTTTACAATGTGTGCCGTCTTTAGTCAAGACCGCGGCACCCATTTCAAGCGTTTTTTACAGTCTGTTTTCAGCCCCTCAGACTCAGTTTTTCTATTGCCGAGTCGATGAGCGGAATAACGTCTTTTTTGCGCGACATGAGCCTGTCAAAGCGCACGCACGTCTCGTCCGGTTTCATGAGCAGCTCTCTTCTGACGTCATCCGAAAGCTTTCCGGTGATCCACATCTCGGTTCTGCGGCTTGAGAGCTCCGTGATCATGAGCGCGAGCAGATCGAAGTGGTCGTTTTCGGCTGCCTCGTTCATGTACTTGATGATCTCGGGCTTCTCGTCCTTGATGTAATCCATGTTGAGGATCGTTATCTGGCTGATTCCGCAGTGGTAGTCGTTGAAGGATACGCGCTTGAAGTCCTGCGCGTAGATTTCCCTTGGCGTCTTGCCCTTGAATTCGGAGCCTGCGGTGAACATCTTGGCGGCAAACTCGTCAATGTCAATTCCGCTGATCTGTGCGAGCCTCTCTGCGGCCCTTCTGTCGGTGTCCGTGCACGTCGGGGACTGGAACTGGAGAGTGTCCGAAATGATCGCCGCGCAAAGGATTCCCGCCATCTGGGGCGAAGGTCTTCTTCCGAGGTCCGTGTACATGTTTGCGATAATGGTCGCGGTGCTTCCGAGCGGTTCGTTTTTGAAGAGTATCGGAGCCGTTGTCGTGAGATCGCCGATCTTATGGTGGTCGATGATCTCAAGTATCTCGGCTTCCTCGATGCCGCCGCACGTCTGGGCCTTTTCGTTGTGGTCGACGAGGATGACCCTCTTTTTGCGCTGCGAGATGAGGTGGAACCTTGAGATGAAGCCGCACACCTTGCCGTCCGAATCGAGCACCGGGTAGCTTCTGTAGCGGTTCTTGCCCATCTGGTCCTTTATGTTTTCGACGAAATCGTCGATTCTGAAGCTGATAATGGGCTTCTGAGGCGTGTTGCGGTTCATTATCGAGCCGACCGGGATGCTCTGGTTTATGAGTCTTACTGTCGTGTATGTGTCAAGAGCCGTGAGGATGATCATCACGCAGCTCTTTTCGGCGGCCGCTATAACTTCCTTTGAAGGGTTGTGTCCGCAGGTGATCACGATGCAGCCGGCGCCGCCCTCGATTGCGGCCATCTGGTTCTTCTCTCTGTCGCCGCAGATGACTATGTCGCCGGGCTCAAGGAGCTCCTTCAGCGTTTCGGGCTGTCCCGCCGCGACGAGGATTTTGCCCTTGCCTTTCCACTCTCTGCAGTTTGTGATGACCGTTCCGTTGATGGTCTCCGTAATATTGTCGACGCTCGTGCCGTACGCCGAAATGACGTTGTAGTTGAAAGCGTCCATGAACTTCTTGGTTATGTCGGAGAGTGAAATGATTCCGATGAGCTTTTCGTTGTCGTCAACGACCGGAAGCGTCTTCATTTCCGACCTGTCCATTATGCTCCAAACCTTCTGGATGGTCGTGTCGGGCGAAACCTTCTCCTGAAGGTCGATTTTTAGGTCCCCGACCTGCGTCTTAACAGTGTCAAGAAGCGGCGGCACCTGAACACCGAAATAGTCAAGTATAAAAGCCGTCTCCTTGTTGATTTCACCGAGTCTGCGCGCAACCGCGGGTTTTCCGAGCTTTGTCTGAAGGTCCGCGTAAGCTATGCTCGAGCATATCGAATCCGTGTCAGGATGTCTGTGCCCGAAAACATAAATCAAATCATTCTCCATAAATCCTCCGTGCCGGACAAAATCCGGTAGTGTAGTCCGCCTTCAGCCTTAAAGCATCCGGCCGCCAATGCAATCAGGAGGCACCCCGCCTCCTCCAAAAGGTTCCCGCGTTCTCAAAAGCCTTAAACTTCAGAGAATCACGACCTCCGGTTCAAGGAGCACGCCCTTCTTTTCAAGAACCGTCTCCTGAATTATCTTCATAAGCGACAGTATATCCGCCGCCGTCGCCCCGCCTCTGTTAATGACGAAGCCCGCGTGCTTTTCGGACACCTCGGCACCTCCGACTTTTGTTCCTTTCAGTCCGCACTCGTCAATGAGCCTCGACGCGTATCCGTCCTTCGGCCTCTTGAAAGTGCTCCCCGCGCTGAAAAACTCAAGCGGCTGGCTGTTTCTGCGCCTCTCGTTGTAGCCTTCGCACGCGGCAATGATATCCTCTTTCTTCCGGAACTCTTTTCCCTCAAAAACCGCCTCGACGATGACCGCGTCCTTCAGTCCGCAGAAAATACTGCTTCTGTACGAAAGCTCCGCAGCCTCCGCGTCAACCGTCTTAAGTTCCCCGTTTTCAACGTACGTCACCGACTTCAGGACGTCCGAAACCGAAACCCCGTAGGCCCCCGCGTTCATTCTCACAGCGCCTCCGACGGTGCCCGGAATCCCCGAGAGCTCCTCGAAACCGCCAATGCACTCCTCGGCCGCGCGCCTCGCAAGCGCCGCAAGCGTCAGTCCCGCGCCCGCTTTTATAACCAAACCGTCAACGGATGAGTATGAAAAGCCCTTGCCGATTTTGATTACGGCTCCTCTCACGCCGGCGTCCCTGACGAGCACGTTGGTGCCGTTGCCGAGAGTGAAATAAGGCACGCCGGCGGCTTTGAGAATCTCAATAACCTTGGCGAGCTGAGCCGCGTTCTCAGGTTCCGCGAAAATGTCGGCAGGCCCGCCTACACGAAAAGACGTGTGGGGGGCCATAGGTTCGTCTGCTCTTGCGCTGCAGACCGCCGCTATTTCGTTTAAAAGAGCCTCGCGGTTTTTCATTCCTCGTAATTGTAACCTTCCCGCTTTCTTCCGGATCCTGTCAGATCAGGATGAACAGCAGGAACAGGCCTGCGCCGAGAGCGATCACGCCCCCGCCTGCCCACTTGATTCCGCTCATGTCTTTCCACTTCGGAATCTCGTCGGGACCTTTCTTCTTAATGATGTGCCAGATTTCCTCTGCGAACAGAATGATAAGTCCGCCCGCGATGAGTATGACTCCGACAATGATCGACTGCCAGATCTGGACGAATTTGCCCTTGCCCCTGACAATCTGCTTAAAGAGCGCCTTGGTGTACGTCTTGTACGGGCTCTCCGTTATCTCCCCGCCGGTCTCCGTCTCGGTGACCGCGTAAGTCTCTTTGTCAACTTCGTACCTGTAGCCGTAGCCCTTTATAGTGAAGGTGATCCTGTCGCCGTTGTCGACTGCCTCCGCCTCCTCGACGCGGTCCTTCTCGTGGAAGTAGAACTTGATGGTCTTGATTCCGTCCTGTTCGGACTCGACAATGTACCTCACACCGTCCACCACGCCGTTTTTATTGTCTCTCTCGAAGATTGTGAAGAAGGTCAGGATACTGACGCCAAGCAGAACGATCATCAGGAGCAGTATGTTTCTACCTTTGTTCATTTTCCCTCCTGAGGTTCTCCTCGTACATGCGTCTTGCGGACTCCGGGCTGTCCTCGCCCTCTTTGTTCTTGACCGGCGCAAACTCGCTCTCGCGGTCCACGCGCAGAATAGCTATGTCGCTGAAATACTCGAAAGCGTCGAAAATGAACGCCTCGAACTTGTATGCGTTTGGTTTTTCGGGGGTTGCGACGTTCCCATTGGCGTCAACGTACTGAGTCTTCTTTCTCGCGACGTGGTAGGGAAGTCCGCCGCCCGCCTCGACGACACCGCCAATGGACTCAATGCTGAAAAGGTTGCACAGCACGTGCGCGTCTCCGTAAAGGAAAGACCCGTCGCCGCGCCTCGCGTCAGCCATCTCGTCCGAAATCTCCGTATACTCAATAACGTAGGGCTTTCCGTCGCGTTTGCAGAACACGCCTACACCCTCGTGCGCGTCCCTTTTCACAAGGGACTTGGCGGCAATCTTTGCACCCGACTTTTCGGCAAAGCCTATGAGAAGCGGATCGCAGAGCTTTAAGAGGACGTTGTCGATACCGCCGATGAAGACCCACTTCACGCCGCGCTTCAGCATGTCGTCGTAGCAGCCGGATGATTTGAGAGCCGCAAAAACACCGCCGTGGCCGTCTGCGCCCTCTTTTATGTGGTCTTTCCTGTCAAGCACGATTTTTCCGTCAAACGCGACCATCGGAAGCATGTTCTGAACGAAGAACTTTATATCCTCCTCAGGGTATCCGAAAAAGCCGTGAGCTTTGAAGAAAGCCTTCGTGTCAGCGTCGTTCTCCCTGCTCGTCATGATGTACCAGGGAATGGTTTTACCGTATTTTTTCGAGGCTTCAAGAAGCCTTCCGCACTGGATTTCAAAAAGCGAAGGATGTCCCGGAAGGCCGATGTCGTACGTTCCCTTGGGCCCGTTGTGACCGAGTCTCGTGCCCTGGCCGCCCGCCATCGTAAGTGCCGCAAAACCGCCGCGCGAAATTATTTCGCCGCCGGTCTTCTCATAAGCCTCTATAGCTTCTTTTGAAAGATTCTTCTTGTCCGTGAAAGGAACGGGCTCGTATTTATGCTCCTTCGACTCCTGCTGAGTTGCGCCCGAAGCGGTCAAAAAAAGGCCGGACACTTTTTCAAAATCGATACCCGCGATCTGTGAAAGCAAACCGGCACGCCCCTCTTCGTCAATCTCGCCAAAGTACCTGAGCAGGTGCTCCTGACCGTATTTTTTGAGCAGATTTTCGATTTTCTCAGGTATCATGAAAAATCCTCCCGGCCGGAATTTCAAAGCCCATGCGAGCTTTTTCCCGGTTAAAAAATAAGAATCGCGACTTTTGCGATAAACCTTTGCCATGTTTTCGGCACGTCTATTATATCAGTTAAAGATTTAAAAGTGAAGAGCGCCGGAAATTTAAATGTTTTCTAAAACTTCGGGCCCGCCTGCCGCCAATGCGCGCCGCCGCCGAACCTCCCCGAACCGGCGGCGCGGCCCCGGCTCAATTTTATTTCTTTTTCAACAAAAGTGTGCTACAATCGGGGTGAAGTTAAAGACAGTTGAGGGATCACATTGGCGGTGTTTCCGGCCTGCTTTTGGATTCCTTCCGAAAGAGGTTTTTATGGCTGATACAATCTACACAATTCCCGTCAGCGAGGCGTTTGAAGCGGACTGCGAGTGCCCTGTGTGCGAACTGAGGCGCAGGTTTGAAAGCGAGACGGTTGACTATTTCGCGGGGCCGTCGCTCATGGAGCCTGACACAAGGATTGTGACAAACGATACGGGCTTCTGCTCAAGGCATTTCGGACAGCTCTACGCGTCGCAGGCAAAGAAGCTCGGACTCGGGCTGATGCTTGACACGTACATGCAGGAGCAGATTTCGCGCATCAAAAAGTATGCGGGCGGAGTTAAGGTTGATCTTTCGGATGACATTGGCGGCAGCGATGATAAGGAGCCCGCAAAGAAAGGGCTTTTCAGGAAGAAAGCGGCGGCACCGTCGGGAAGCAGAAATCTCGCAAAATACCTGAGAAAACACGAGCTTGAGTGCGCCGTCTGCAAGAAGCTTGACTACACGATGGAGAGGTACATCGACATCATTTTCCACATATATAAGAGCGACCCGGATTTCCGCGAAAAGCTGAGAAACACCAAGGGGTTCTGCCTGCCGCACACCGCCCTGCTCATAGAGGCAGCCGAGAAGAAGCTTTCGGGGCGCGCCGCGGAGGAGTTCTGCGACACGGTTTCGGCCCTCCTCATCAAAAACCTTGAGCGCATCGAGGGTGAGGTTGACTGGTTTACGAAGAAATTTGACTATAGGAACGTCGACAAG
>Ga0310696_10000550_pt1 | contig 58438 bp, 52 predicted proteins | sample AusTroGonzalo_MG_4_FD_203885 | JGI IMG/M metagenome (GOLD analysis project Ga0310696, IMG submission 203885) | Bovine rumen microbial communities from tropical cattle in Woodstock, Queensland, Australia - Gonzalo_02 (v2) (version 2) | ecosystem: Host-associated > Mammals > Digestive system >...
AATCCATTAGCGATTGTTGTTTTATTTAATAAGGAATGCACAAGCAGCAATAGCAAACAGAGCACAACCCTCCACGAATGCTGAGGTCAGAATCATGTTGGTCTGAATCTTACCAGTTGCCTCGGGCTGACGTGCAATAGCGTCCATAGCGCTACCACCGATCTTACCAATACCCAAACCTGCACCAATTGTTGCAATACCAGCACCAATACCGCAGCCCAGCTGTGCCAGACCTTCAGCGGCCAAAATAGAAATAATCATAGTCGTTAATGTTTTAATTGTTATTACTAATTTTATCTTTAATTGTTTCTCGTTGAATGATTTACTCAGCGTGATGCTCCTTATGAGCCAGTCCGATAAACACGGCACTTAGCATCGTGAAGACATAAGCCTGAACAAAGGCTACAAGCAGTTCCAGGCAGTTCATGAAGAGCAGCATGATGATACTGAACGTGTTCAGACCGATACCATAGCCTACGCCCATGGACCAACCCAGGAATATCACGCAGGTGAAAGAGAGAATCACGGCATGACCGGCCATCATGTTGGCAAAAAGACGAATCATCAGGGCAAAGGGCTTGGTGATGACACCAAAGAGCTCGATGACGGGCATGATGGGCGCGGGATAGGCCTTCAGGAACAGAGGAACCTCTGGCCAGAAGATTTCCTTCCAGTACTCTTTGTTGGCAAAGATATTGATAGCCAGCATCGTGCAGAAAGCCAGGAAGAACGTGATGTTGATATTGCCAGTCACGTTGGCACCTGCAGGGAAGATGGGAATCAGGCCAATCAGGTTGGTGGTCAGGATAAAGAAGAACACGGTGAGCAGATAGGGCGCATAGGGCTTGTAGTGCTTCTCGCCGATGGACGACTTAATCAGATCGTCATGGATCATCATAACCACCATCTCTATGGCTCCTACAAATCCCTTGGGCGCTTCGCTATGGGCATCGTGACGCTTATACCAGCGGGCACACGACAGGAAGATGGTGATGAGCACGATGACTACAATCCATATCTGGGCAACGGTCTTGGTGATGCTCAGGTCTATGGGGCGCACCTCTTCGCCTCCTACACGCTCATAGATCTTGCCATGATGCTCTTCACTGAAGAAGAAGGGCTCTGGCAGGGTGTGGGCTGTGCAGAAATGCCACTCGCCTGTATTCTCGCTCCTGACGATGATGGGCAGGGGCACACTGAGATGCTTGCCTTCGTACGAGGCGATATGCCACTCATAGGCATCGGCCAGGTGCTCCAGCACAATCTCGGGGATGTCCAGTTCCTTGTTTTCTGCCTCTTCTGCATGGATGTGCTGAACAGGGACAAGCAGGAACGCCACCAACAGGAGTAATATAGACTTGAAATGTTTCATTATTATTAATGTATTATCACGAACGGTTAGAGACTTTCGCGAAGAAGATTGAATGATGAATGAGCAGCAGCACGTAGAACACCATGAATACCAGGAAGAAGGGCAGCATGGCCTCGCGTCCTGCAATGAGATAATAGACAAACATCGTGGCTAAGGCCAGCAGCATCCTAAAACCCGACAGGGCCGTGAAGAATGTCGTCAGACTGTCTGGATGATTCGTGGCCACCAGTCGCCAGATATTTCCTTCTGCAAGCACAATGGCCAGCGAGAACCCACAGCCGAACATCACTGGCACGCGCAGGTCGCCCACGCTGGTGAATTGCTCCACCAGGAGCGTGCCTATCGAGGCGATGATGGTCAGGATAATGCCCTGCACCAGATACAGGATGCTCAGTTTGCTGATATCTTGCTTAGTCATAGCTGCTTACTTGTTTATCTCTACACACAAACTTACTTCGTTTTTCTGAACCTCAACGAATCCACCAAGGATGTTCAGCGTGGTCTTCTGGCCAGATGCCTCCGTATATTCAGCCACTCCTGTTTCGAGTGATGAGATAATGGGTGCGTGGTCAGTAAGTATCTCAAAGTTACCAGCCATACCCGGTACCTTGACACTCGTCACTTCTCCTTCGAATTCTATTCTCTCGGGCGATACAATTTTCAGTCTCAGCATAAATCTTAATTCTAAATTCTTAATTCTAAATTAAGATTATCCCTTCGCTGCCTCAAGCAGTTTCTGGGCCTTAGCCTTTGCGTCGTCGATAGTACCCACGTTGAGGAATGCCTGCTCGGGCAGGTCGTCGACCTCACCGTCGAGGATGGCGTTGAAGCCCTTGATGGTATCCTCGATGGGCACCATCACGCCTGGCAGACCGGTGAACTGCTCGGCCACGGAGAATGGCTGACTGAGGAAACGCTGTACACGACGTGCACGGTTCACGGTCAGCTTATCCTCGTCTGAGAGCTCGTCCATACCCAGGATGGCGATGATATCCTGCAACTCCTTGTAGCGCTGCAGAATCTCCTTCACACGCTGGGCACACTCGTAGTGAGCCTTGCCGACAATCAGCGGGTCAAGGATACGGGAGGTACTGCCCAGAGGATCAACGGCAGGATAGATACCCAGCTCGGCAATCTTACGGTCGAGCACCGTGGTAGCATCCAGGTGGGTAAAGGTGGTTGCAGGAGCAGGGTCGGTCAAGTCGTCGGCAGGCACATAAACGGCCTGTACAGAGGTGATAGAGCCCTTCTTCGTAGAAGTGATACGTTCCTGCATGGCACCCATCTCTGATGCCAGTGTGGGCTGATAACCTACGGCTGACGGCATACGTCCCAGCAGGGCTGATACCTCAGAACCGGCCTGGGTGAAACGGAAGATATTGTCGATAAAGAACAGGATATCGGCTGCACCACCGTCCTTGCCGCCTGCATCGCGGAATCCTTCGGCAACGGTAAGACCTGAGAGGGCTACAGAGGCACGTGCACCAGGGGGCTCGTTCATCTGACCATAGACAAGGGTAGCCTGACTCTTCTTCATCTCCTCCGGATCAACCAGCGAGAGGTCCCACTTTCCTTCTGCCATAGCTTCCTTGAACTTCTCGCCATAGCGGATAACGCCAGACTCAATCATCTCGCGGATCAGGTCGTTACCTTCACGTGTACGCTCTCCTACTCCGGCGAATACAGAGAATCCGTTGTGACCCTTGGCGATATTGTTGATAAGCTCCATGATAAGCACGGTCTTACCTACACCGGCACCACCGAAAAGTCCAATCTTACCACCCTTCATGTAAGGCTCCAGCAGGTCGATGACCTTGATACCTGTAGAAAGAATCTCTTTCTTGGTTGACAACTCCTCGAAGGTTGGTGCTTCGCGGTGAATAGGATAAGCTCCAGTCATATCAAGGTCTTTCATGCCGTCGATAGGACTGCCTATCACATTAAGCATACGGCCTTTGATTTGTTCACCTGAGGGCATCAGGATTGGTGAGCCCATTGGAACAGCCTCCAATCCACGCTGCAAACCGTCAGTATTGTCCATAGCTACACAACGGACAGTATCCTCACCGATGTGCTGCTGCACCTCTACGATAAGTTTCTGTCCATTGCCACGGTCAATACGAAGAGCTTCATGAATTTTTGGCAGCACTTTCTCGGCATCCAGTCCCTTCGTGTCAAAATACACGTCAATAACGGGACCAATAATCTGGGAAATGCGTCCTGTAATTTGTGACATAGTTGTTTATTTTATATTTAAAGTTATGTTTTTAATTCAAATGGCTGTGCAAAGGTATGAAAAAAAAAGAAAATGGCAAAGGTGTTTTGCCATTTTTTTCTAAATAAAATCTAAACCAATACTGCCTATTGCCGAATGCGCCAGACGCTGGTACATCAGTCCTAGTTCGGAGAAACGGATGACGGCTTGCATCGCCGCTTTCCGCACTGGTATCGAGGGTGACTGCAGGGCTACGAGCGCCTGGTCGATGAATTCATTGATGCCCCGTTCGTTGGGCTCTTGCTTGTTCATAAACAGGCGCGACAGGATGTGGTAGCCGCATATCTGCGGGATATCATCTGGCGAGGCCAGCCACAAGAAGGCTTTTTCGGCGGCAAAGGGCAGGTGCTGATACAGGTTGAAGGCTGCCTGTTCGGCAATTTCAAGACTGTCGGTCTGCTCCATCCAGATATCCACCACTTCAGGCAACATCTGTTCTGCCGGCATAATCATGGTGGCCAGGATCTTGCATTCCCTGACATTCTCCTTCCACAGGGCAATGGCCAGGTCGTAATCCTTGCCTATCTCGTCAGCCTTCTCTTTCAGGCGCGGCAAGGTGGCTCCCCAGTTCAGATGATAGTTAACACCTTTGTCACGCATGGACTGTGCGATAGAGCCATCCATCATCTGACGGAATGACTGCTTGATTTCTTTGATCTGTTCCTGTGTACTCATATTAATGTACCATACTCTGTGCTATAACGCATCATCTGATGGTCGTATGATTCCGAATAGTTTACCTGAATGTCTGCTATTTCACCATTTTCGTCAAGCACCGGCAAGAGCCATGGGTTAATGAATCCCTTGTAAGGTGCGAGGTTCAGTTTCTTGTAACGCTCCAGCACTTCCTGATGGATGTCCTGGTCAATCTGTACGGCATAGTCCTCAACCAACTGGCGGGCAGCGTCAAAGTCACCCTCGCTCTTGATGCGCTGTATCTCGGCAAGCAACTGCGCGATGAGTCCTCTCAACTCCTCGTAGTCGTCAATGACCAACTCGTAGAAACCTTTCTCGCGCGTCAGTCTCATATGCTTGGCATGAGCCAGACACCATCTGGCTATCAGGGCACGGTTACGCATGTGGGCCTCCTCTATCTGCTGGTCTGGCTGGATACGTACCAACTGGGTGAGAAGACCATTTAACATATACGTGAAGTAATGTGCTTTATATGCCTCATTATTAGGAAGTAAACCTAACTCCACGAGTTTGTTGTCTGCCATATAATAAAGTCCAAAAAGATCTGCTCTCGCCTCCTCTATTGTGTTGCCGTAGGCCTTCAAGGCATCGGGGTCGGTACCAGGTAATAGCTGACCACTTCCGTGACCCAGACACTCATGCAGGTCGGTATGCAGATTGTCGCACACGTCATCGTATTTGTCAATGAGCTCAAGTGTCTGAGGGTCCTTGACAAATTCCTCACGGAAACCATTTCCATGAGCTGCCTTGCTGTAGGCTTCAGTAATATTACTGATGGTAATACTTTTCGAACCATAGTTAGCTCGAATCCAGTCAGCATTAGGCAGGTTGATACCGATAGCTGTAGAGGGATATTCATCGCCACCCAGCATTGCAGCACAGATGACATTGGCCGATACGCCTTTCACCACCTTCTTCTTAAAACGGGGGTCTACGGGCGAATGGTCCTCGAACCATTGCGCATTACTACTAATAGTACGCGTGCGAAGCGTAGCCTCCTCATCGATATATTCTACCAAGCCCTCCCAAGAACCTTTCAGTCCTAAGGGGTCTCCATAGACTTCAATGAACCCGTTGATGAAATCCACCTTTGTTCCTATGGTCTGAAGCCACTTGATTGAATACTCATCAAAGATCTTAAGATTTCCAGTTTCATAGTATTTTATCAATAGTTCTATGGTATCCTTCTGGTCTTTGTTCTCAGCCACTTCTGCAGCTTTCGTCAGCCAGTAGACAATATGCCGGATGGCGTTAGCGTATTTCTCGTTGGCAGACCACACCTCTTCTTTTATAACACCATCTTCCTTCACCAGGGTCGTGTTAAGGCCATAGGAAGGAGGTTCGGGGTTGTCGGACTGCTTGAGTGAGGCATAGTATTTTTCGGCTTCTTCCTGAGTGACATTCTGATAGAAATTGCATGCAGAAGTAGCCACCAGATCCTCACCGTCAACTTTATTGACGCGCTTTGTTAATACATTTTTGTCGAATATGACTGGAGCTATCTCATTAAAGAAATCGTTGACGCTCTGACCTTCCGATAATGGCAAACGTTGAGCATCAACAATATTCATACATGTATTCAAATATTCTGCACTAAAACCTGGCGTAAACTTCTCACAGCCATAATGGTGGTAGATACCATTCGAAAACCAAATACGTTTCAAGTAAGTTTGCAATGCACGGAAGTTATCATCGTCTCGAGGAATACGAAAGTCGCTATATATTACTTCGAGCGTTTTGCGAATACGTAAATTGTATCTTCCGAATTGGTCAAATGTGATGTCCCTTCCATATAGAGTTGCTTTCACGAGGAAATAGACGAGACGTTTCTGATTGAGTGTTAATTTCTCGAAACCGTTAAGTCGGTATCGTAACATCTGCAAATCAGCAAAACGCTCGTCACGAAAATTTAATGATGCTGACGTCATTTGTTTTTCTTTTTCGCAGCAGCAGCCGAAGCAGCCAGATGCTGTATCTTGTATTCCTTAGGCGTAATACCCGTAATCTTGTAGAACGATGCATAGAACGACTGTCTATTTGCAAAGCCTACCATATCACTCACCTCCTCGATACGCAGATTCTGATAGCGTCTGTCGACGAGGATGGACATAGCCTCTTCAATACGATACTTGTTCACAAACGACGTGTAATTCATGTGAAAGCGTACATTCACAACAGCAGAAATATAACGTGTGTTTGTTCCAAGGTCAATTGCCAAACTCTTGGCAGAATAATTCTTGTCCTTGTACTTCTTCTGCATCACAATGACATTGAGGATTTTTTCCTTAAGTTCATCCATCAATGCAGGGCTTACTAAACTGCGATAAGCAGCGTCTTTTTCAGTCTTTGGGGTAATGTTGTACTTCGTCATAACGGCATCCTTCATAAGTTCAATCAAGTGAATGTCACTTAAATTTTCTGCAAATATACAATTTTTTTTCAAATCTCGAATAACTTTTTGCGATAATTATTAAAAAAGTCCGCAAATCTCTGTAAAAAATGATATTTTTTTGTATCTTTGCACATTGTAAAGAGATTTTTTTAGACAGAAATGAAACCAACCGCAATTTTACTTCTGCATTGTCCTGACCAACAGGGTATCATATCAGAAGTCACAAAATTCATTACAGACAACAAAGGAAACATTGTTGACTTAGACCAGTATGTAGACCACCAAGATGGTATGTTCTTTATGCGTGTTCAATGGGAACTTGATTCCTTCCTGATTCCACGTGAGAAAATCAAGGAATATATTGAGACGCTCTACAAGCAACGCTATCAGATCGAATTTAGTTTGTATTTCAGCGATCAGCGTCCCCGCATGGCCATTTTTGTATCAAAAATGAGCCATTGCCTGTATGACTTGCTGGCACGATGGAAAGCTGGAGAGTTTGCATGCGACATTCCCTGCATTATCAGTAATCATGAGGACTTGCGCTATGTAGCTGACCAGTTTGGCATTCCATATTATGTATGGTCCATCAAGAAAGACCATTCCAACAAGGCTGAGGTCGAGGAGGCTGAGATGAAGCTGCTCAAGGAGAATGGTATCACCTTCATCGTACTGGCTCGTTACATGCAGATTATCAGCGATGCAATGATTGCCGCTTATCCACATCATATTATTAATATCCACCACTCGTTCTTGCCTGCCTTCGTAGGTGCAAAGCCCTATCATCAGGCATGGGAGCGTGGTGTAAAGATTATTGGTGCTACCAGCCATTATGTTACTGCGGAGCTGGATGCCGGTCCTATCATTGAACAGGACGTGACACGTATCACCCATAAGGATACACCTGAGAGTCTGGTGCTCAAGGGAAAGGATCTGGAAAAGATTGTGCTGTCAAGGGCCGTATCCAAACATATCCAGCGCAAGGTGCTTACATATAAGAACAAAACAATTATCTTTAGTTGATAGATATGCAAGTAGCAGTCGTCAAATATAACGCGGGCAACATTTACTCAGTCATGAATGCATTGAAGCGACTGGGTGTGGAACCGTTGCTCACTGATGATGCCCAACAGCTGAGACAGGCAGACCGTGTGCTATTCCCTGGTCAGGGAGAGGCAAGTGGTGCGATGTCCTATTTGCGAGAGCACGGGTTGGATACGGTGATTCGTTCTCTGACTCGGCCTGTATTGGGTATCTGTATCGGTCAGCAGTTGCTCTGTCGTCATTCAGAAGAAGGCAACGTAGATTGTCTAGGGATTTTTGATGTAGACGTAAAGCGTTTCTCCCCTACCCGGCACGAGGACAAAGTGCCTTGCATGGGTTGGAATAAGATATACGATACCAAGTCAGAGTTAATGGCTGGTGTTGAGGGACAATTCGTCTATTTCGTACATAGTTTCTATGTACCATCTTGTCCAGAGACTATTGCTACAGCCGATTATATTCAACCCTATTCTGCTGCATTGCATAAGGACAACTTCTATGCAACACAGTTTCATCCGGAAAAGAGCGGCAGTGTTGGTGAACGTATCATTAGAAATTTCTTAGAGTTATGATAGAACTGATTCCTGCAATAGATATTATCGAAGGACACTGCGTCAGACTGACCAAGGGCGACTATGAACAGAAGACTGTTTATGGCGAACCCTTGGAGATGGCCCGTCAATTTGAGGAAATAGGCTACAAGCGTCTTCATGTGGTTGATCTGGACGGTGCGAAATCACGTCATATCGTTAACAGCAAAGTACTGAGCCGACTGGCCGAAGAGACATCGCTGAAGATTGACTTTGGCGGTGGCATCAAGACAGATGATGATATCGGCAAGGCTTTTGAAGCCGGTGCATCAATGGTGACTATCGGCTCTGTTGCAGTCACCCATCCGGAACTGTTGGAGCGTTGGTTGGTAAAGTATGGTCCGGAGCGCATCATCTTGGGTGCTGATGTACGCAATGGACGTATCAGCATTAATGGTTGGAAAGATGACTCTGAACAAGAACTTCTTCCCTTCTTGAAGTATTATGTTGATATGGGTGTTGTCAATGTGTTGTGTACAGAAATCTCAAAGGACGGGACTTTATCCGGTCCTGCCATATCGTTATATAAAAAGGTGATGGAGACTTATCCTCATTTACATCTCATTGCAAGTGGTGGGGTTAGCTCTATAGATGATATTAAAGAACTTGATGCTGCAGGTATTCCAGCTGTAGTATTCGGAAAAGCCATTTACGAAGGGCGCATCAATTTAAAAGAACTATGGGACTGGCAAAACGAATCATCCCTTGCTTAGATGTTAAGGACGGTGAGACCGTCAAGGGAATAAACTTTGTGCAACTGAGAAGTGCAGGAGACCCCGTGGAACTCGGCAAAGCTTATAGTCAGGCTGGTGCCGACGAGTTGGTGTTTCTTGATATCACGGCAAGTTTCGAAGGCCGAAAGACCTTTACGGAAATGGTCACCAAAGTGGCACAGCAATTAAACATCCCATTTACCGTTGGTGGTGGTATTAATGAACTGGCTGACGTAGAGCGCATGCTTTATGCAGGTGCCGACAAAGTAAGTATTAACAGTGCAGCCCTGCGCAATCCTCATCTGATAGAAGAGGTGGCCAACCGTTTCGGTTCTCAGGTGTGTGTGGTGGCTATCGATGCCCGACTGGATGCTGATGGCTGGCATTGCTACCTGAAAGGTGGACGCGAGAGAACGGAACGTGGCCTGTTTGAATGGGCTCATGAGGTACAGGAGCGTGGTGCTGGCGAGATTCTTTTCACGAGTATGAATCATGATGGTGTGAAGAATGGATATGCCAATGAGGCACTGGCACAATTGGCCGATAATCTTGATATCCCCATCATTGCCAGTGGCGGTGCAGGTAAGAAAGAACATTTCAGGGATGTGTTCCAACAAGGACATGCTGATGCGGCATTAGCTGCAAGTGTTTTCCATTTCGGTGAGATACCCATACCTGAATTAAAACAATATTTGACACAAGAAGGAATAAACGTAAGACTATGACAATAGATTTTGAGAAAATGGATGGCCTCGTTCCAGCCATCATACAAGACGCAGACACAAAGAATGTGTTGATGTTGGGTTTCATGAATGAGGAAGCCTATAAGAAGACCATAGAAACAGGAAAGGTTACTTTCTGGAGTCGCACCCGTCAGACTTTATGGACAAAGGGTGAAACAAGTGGAAATTTCCTGAATCTGGTCAGCATGGATATCGACTGTGATAACGATACGCTCCTAGTAAAGGTGCACCCCATCGGTCCTACCTGTCATAAAGGTACTGACACCTGCTGGGGAGAGACCAATCAGAAATCGCCTATCAGTTTCTTGTCGGAATTGCAGGACTTTATTGAGAAGCGTTATCAGGAGATGCCCGAGGGAAGCTATACAACCAAACTATTCCGTGATGGTGTCAACAAAATGGCACAGAAAGTGGGAGAAGAAGCCCTTGAAACCGTCATCGAAGCCACAAATGGTGATGATGAGCATCTAGTTTATGAAGCATCAGATATGATTTATCATCTGCTGGTCCTTCTGACAAGCAAGGGTTTACGTATAGAAGACATCGCTGAAGAGTTACATCGTCGCCATGATCCGGAATGGGATGCTAAACGCCGTAAGGCTAAGGCTGCAGGAGAGATGAAATAATATTTCTGTGATTGCAAATACTACGTATACATGTTGATAGAGTATAAGAATGTAACAGTTTGCCAAAAGGATGGTATCCCCGTCCTTAAGGATGTTGACTTTCACGTCAGCAATGGAGAGTTTGTATATATAATAGGTAAAGTGGGCTCTGGTAAGAGTTCGTTACTAAAAACCATCTATGCCGAACTGTTCATTGATGAGGGTGAAGAGGCAAAAGTTTTGGATCAGGATATGCTGACACTGAAACTTAAGCAGGTGCCAACCATACGTCGCCAGTTGGGTGTCGTGTTCCAGGATTTCCAACTCCTTGCCGATCGCAGCGTGCTGAAAAATCTGCAGTTCGTATTGAAAGCGACTGGTTGGAAAGACAAGACCGAGATTCAGGAGCGTATCGAAAAAGTGCTCAGCGATGTGGGCATGTCGAATAAGATCAACAAGATGCCTCATGAGTTATCTGGTGGCGAGAAGCAGCGCATAGCTATAGCCCGTGCCATTCTGAATTCGCCAAAGTTGATTGTGGCCGACGAGCCTACCGCTAATCTTGATCCTGAGACAGCAGATGGTATCATGCAGTTAATGCGCCAGATTTCTCAGACAGGCACGGCAATCATCATGTCAACTCATAACATGCCGCTCCTCGATAAATATCCTGGCATCGTTTATCGTTGTTTCAACGAACATCTTGAGGAAGTCACTAACGACTTTAACAAGATGCAGATTGAAGACGATTGAAAACTGAATCATAAACATAAAAAACTATATAGATATGAAAGTAATGAAATTCGGTGGTACATCAGTTGGTACCCCACAGAGAATGAAAGAAGTAACCGCACTGGTTACTAAGTCTGGTGAGCCCGTGTTTGTTGTACTTTCTGCAATGTCTGGTACTACAAATTCCCTCGTTGAGATTTCTGACTATCTTTACAAGAAGAATCCTGATGGAGCTAATGAGGTAATCAATGCACTGGAACAGAAATATTATCGTCATCTGCCAGAGCTCTACGCTACAGAAGAATATCAGGCGCTGACAAAGGACTTTCTGAGTGCGGAGTTCGATTATCTACGTTCTTTCACGAAGGAATTATTTACTTCATTTGAGGAGAAGAGCATTGTGGCTCAGGGTGAGATGATGTCAACGAATATGGTTGTCAACTATATGAAAGAGATTGGCATCAACGCTGTGTTGCTAAATGCCCTTGATTTCATGCGTACCGATAAGAATGCAGAACCTGATCCCGTATATATCAAGGAGAAGCTCGGAGCGCTGATGGAACAGAATGCCGGCGCCCAGGTTTATGTCACTCAGGGCTTCATCTGTCGTAACGCTTATGGCGAAATTGACAACTTGCAGCGTGGTGGTTCCGACTATACTGCCTCTCTGATTGGCGCAGCCTTGAATGCTGAAGAGATTCAGATCTGGACTGACATCGATGGCATGCACAATAACGACCCACGTGTTGTTGACAAGACTGAGCCCGTTCACCAGTTGCACTTCGAGGAGGCTGCCGAGTTGGCATATTTTGGTGCCAAGATTCTTCACCCCACATGTGTGCAGCCTGCAAAATACGCAGGAATCCCTGTTCGTCTGCTGAACACGATGGATCCAGACGCAGAAGGAACCACCATTTCCAATGCTACAGAATACGGAAAGATCAAGGCCGTTGCTGCCAAAGATAATATCACAGCCATCAAGATTAAATCTTCACGCATGTTGCTGGCTACAGGCTTCTTGCGTAAGGTATTTGAAATCTTCGAGAGCTATCAGACGCCTATTGATATGGTTTGTACGTCAGAGGTTGGCGTGTCAATGAGTATCGATAATTCTGCTAACTTAGGCGGTATCATGGACGAACTGAAGAAATATGGCACTGTTACCGTTGACACCAACATGTGTATCATCTGTGTCGTAGGCGATTTGGACTGGTCTAATATCGGTTTTGAAACAAAGGTGATGGATGCCATGAAGGATATCCCCGTACGCATGATTTCATATGGTGGTAGCAACTATAACATCTCATTTCTGATTCGTGAGGAAGATAAGAAGCGTGCCCTTCAGAATCTGAGTGATAATCTCTTCCATTAAAATTCCCCCCAAAAAAACAAAGATGAAAGGTATATTTCCTATAGATAAGTTTCAGTCACTTAGAACACCCTTCTATTACTACGACATGGATTTGCTGCGTGCCACGCTAGCTTCTATCAACCAAGAAGCCAACAAGCATGAGGGTTTCATCGTTCATTATGCTGTTAAGGCTAATGCAAATCCCAGTGTCCTTCGCTGTATCAAGCAGGCAGGTCTTGGTGTAGATTGTGTCAGTGGCGGTGAGATAGAGGCAGCCTTGAAAGCTGGTTTCTCTGCTGAAAAGATTGTGTTTGCAGGAGTTGGTAAAAGCGATTGGGAAATTAACCTTGGTCTTAAAGCAGGTATCCACTGTTTTAATGTGGAAAGTATTCCTGAGTTGGAAGTTATCAATGAACTTGCAGCCCAGCATAATACAATTGCCCAGGTAGCATTTCGCATTAATCCTGATGTAGGAGCTCATACTCATGCCAATATAACTACTGGTTTGGCTGAGAATAAGTTTGGAATCGCTATGCGCGATATGGAGAGTGTTATAGAGTTAGCACAGTCCATGAAGAATATCCGTTTCATTGGATTGCATTTCCATATTGGTTCTCAGATTCTTGACATGGCTGACTTTCAGGCACTTTGCAATCGCATCAACGAATTGCAGAATCAGCTGGAGTCACATCGAATCATCGTCAAGAGCATCAATGTGGGTGGTGGACTTGGTGTTGACTATCAGCATCCCAACAGACTGTCTATCCCTGATTTTAAGTCGTATTTTGATACCTATGCCACAAAACTGAAACTTCGCCCTGGTCAGGAACTGCATTTTGAGTTAGGACGCGCTGTAGTAGCTCAGATGGGTAGTCTCCTCACGCGTACCTTATATATTAAGGAGGGGGCAAAGAAGAAGTTCTGTATCGTTGATGCTGGCATGACCGACCTGATTCGTCCTGCTCTTTATCAGGCATATCACAAGATAGAGAATATCTCAAGTGATGAACCGATGGAGGCTTACGATGTAGTAGGTCCAATCTGTGAATCCAGCGATGTCTTTGCCAAACAGATTGATTTGAACAAAGCCAAAAGAGGCGATCTCATCGCTATTCGTTCGGCGGGAGCCTATGGTGAGATCATGGCATCACAGTATAACTGTCGCCAACTTCCTCAGGCATACACAAGTGATGACATATGATTAAAGTCTTGCATGTCTATCCCAAGAATGACTCGTTGACGGCTCGATTTGTCCATCTTCTGATGGACAAAATCGAGTCGAAAGCAACGGATAATGCTGTTGATTTCAAGCGCTTATGTCAAGAATGGCAGCCTGATATCATTCATCAACACGGGTCTTTGGATATGAAATGGCATGCAGATGCCCGATGGATTGTATCGCCCAATGGACTTCAGGCGTCTTTCGACGACTACTATGCTGTTATAGCTAGGAGTCCTTTGGAGGCTGAGACTTTACGTGGACTTGGTGCCAAACGCATTGAAGTCATCATGAACCCTTTGGTCACCAAACAGGTGGATATCGATGAAACAGCGCTCAAAATCATGCAGATCTATCGTAAAACGATGAATTCCAATCCGTTAGGTTTAATGGATGAAGCTACGAAGGAAGTACTCCCTATTATTTTGAAGGCTGGCATTCATGGCGACAAAAGGTGGGTTGAACAAGAAATACCCATTCCATCGATACTACAACCTCGTTTGTTGTATATCTATGCTTCACTCGAAGGCATCAACAACTTGCTTGAAAAGGGAATGTCTGTCTTAGGGATGGATTTGCCATCGCATGAATCCTTTGAATGCTATCTGCCAGAAAATTATACCATTCCATCGAGTTTAACAGGTACAAATATCATAAATATGCTTAATGATATTCAGCGCAACGGCATCACCTTAATCCGTCTTGTGAATATCTACAATGCATTAACAAGTGATAGTCATGATGACGAAAAACTTCTTCATTTAGTTGAAGAGCATGACTACATCAATCTGTTTGTCAGTGTATTACAAATCATTAAAGAACAATTACATCTAGACGAAGGATTCTTCCCTTGTCCACCAGAAGATAACAGTAACACTCGAAAACTTCGAGACAACCTACAAAATCATTTAAGACTATGAACACCGATTTACGATACCTCCATCTACTGTCAAACACCTACCCTACGGTTGCTGATGCAGCCAGCGAAATCATAAACCTTGAGGCTATTCAGAATCTGCCTAAAAGTACAGAACATTTCCTGGCAGACCTTCACGGCGAACATGAAGCTTTTATCCATGTGCTGAAGAATGCCTCAGGTAATATCAAGCGTAAAGTAGGCGAAATCTTCGGCAACACCATTCGAGAGACCGAGAAAAAAGAGCTGTGCACCCTGATATACTATCCAGAACAGAAACTAGAGCTTATCAAGGCAGCAGAAGAAGATTTGGACGATTGGTATCGTATCACCATTCATCAGTTAGTGCGTGTCTGTCGCGATGTATCGAGTAAATATACCCGTTCTAAGGTGCGCAAGAACCTACCCGAGGAGTTCTCGTATATCATTGAGGAATTACTACACGAACGAACAGACGACCAAGACAAGGCTGCCTATGTAGCCGTTATCGTCGATACCGTTATCTCTACAGGTCGTGCAGATGATTTCATTGTGGCTATCTGTAATGTAATTCAGCGCCTGTCTATTGACCAGCTGCATATTCTTGGCGACATCTATGATCGTGGTCCTGGTGCACATATCATCCTGGACACGCTACGTCAGTATCACTCTTGGGATATCCAGTGGGGCAATCATGATATCCTTTGGATGGGTGCCGCTGCAGGTAATGACGCCTGCATCTGCAATGTATTGCGTCTCAGTTTGCGATATGCCAATCTGGCCACGCTGGAGGAAGGCTATGGCATCAACATGGTACCGCTGGCCACCTTTGCCCTTGAGGTATATGGCGATGATCCTTGCGAGGAGTTCATCCCCAAACTGTTAAAAGACGACGGTCGCCTCGATGAAAAGACGCGCCATCTAGTTGCCAAGATGCATAAAGCTATCGCCGTGATCCAGTTCAAAACAGAGGCAGCCATCTTCAAACGTCGTCCGGAATGGAAGATGGAAGACCGTAATCTCCTTGAACACATCGATTTCGATAAACAAGTTTGCATTATTGATAGTAAGGAATATGCGATGAAATCATGTCTTTTCCCCACAATCTCTGCCAACAATCCTGCAGCATTGACACCCGAGGAAGATGCTTTGATGAAGAAGCTGCACCATTCCTTCCGTGTATCAGAGAAACTTCGCAAACATATCCGCACCATTCTGAGTCATGGATGCATGTACACCATCTGCAACCAGAACCTCCTTTTCCATGCTTCCATTCCTCTCAACGACGATGGAACCTTAAAAAATATAGAGATTCTCGGACAGACGTATGCCGGCAAGGAACTGATGTCATATATCGGACAATTGGTGCGTGCTGCATTCCAAGGCGACACGCCAAGTGATCTGAAGGATTATGCCAGGGACTATTTTCTCTATCTGTGGTGCGGCAAGGACTCTCCCCTTTTCGATAAGTCAAAAATGGCCACTTTCGAGCGCTATTTCCTGACTGACAAGTCAACCTATCAGGAGGAAAAAGGCAATTATTTCAAGTTGCGCAACTCTGAGGATGTGTGCGACCGTATCCTCGACGCTTTTGAGGTGACTGGTGCCAACCGTCATATCATCAATGGTCATGTGCCCGTTCATGCATCAAAGGGCGAGAATCCTATCAAGGCAGGAGGAAAACTGATGGTGATTGATGGCGGTTTCTCTGAGGCCTATCATAGTGAAACCGGTATTGCCGGCTACACATTGGTGTATCATAGTCGCGGTTTTGTACTGGTACAACACGAACCGTTTACCAGTGCCCAAGATGCCATTCTCAGAGGCACCGATATCAAGTCGTCTACACAGATTGTTGAGATGTCTGCTCATCGCATGTTGGTTGCCGACACAGATAAAGGCGCAGAGCTTCGCAGTCAGATATCAGAACTGAAAGACCTGCTCTACGCCTATCGCCACGGTATTATCAAGGAAAAGCGCAGTTAAGCGCATATCTCTTTAGCTTCTAAAATGTTTGCTTACCGCTTCAATTTGTACTTATGCAATTTCAACACCTGCTCAGCATAGCGGTAACCGAGTTTGCGCATGCCTTCGGTGCTGAAATGGAACTGATCGCCCGTACTCTCACAATCCTTCGAGGAGATGACATACGAGTTTGGCAACGTCTTAGGCAGGTTAGGTAGGATGTCCACGTTGAACTTCCAGCACACTCCACCCTGCTCCTGATGCTTTAGCTCACCGGCAAGCAGCGGCACATCCTTTGGATTGAGTCCAAGGTCGGCACACAAGTCGTTGTATATTTTCTTCACACGCTCCGGCCACATGGGATCGTCGGAGTTCGATTCGCCCTGATGAATGAGTATACCCTTGATGACACCGTCCTTCATGGCAATACGCGCCATATCAACAAGCCGCTGATATGGATTGCCGTCATATTGCTTGACGATGGCTTTCATCCATTCGCGTTCATTATCAATATATGCCTTATAGTCATCCTTGTCCCAAAGTTCTATCTTGGCACCAGCCACAGAGACGTTGATGACCCCGATGCGGTACTTATCATCGATGCTCTCAATCATCTTTCGTCCAAAGAAATCAACGGGTCCCATATTGTTGCCTTCACGGCAGATGGGCGGAACCGCGGTGTACCAATGCCCCATTTCACGCTCTTTGCGCGGCATGTCAACAGCTGCGAGAAACTGGAACCGCGGGTCGTTGAAGTCCTTGTCCTGCTCGGCAGGACGTGCACCGGCTTCCATGTTCGACTGCCCAAAGCAGAGGAAAATATGGAAATTCTTGTCGGGCTTGCCTGCCTGCACTATCAGCGGCAGACAGAGCAAAAGCAATAGTGTTAATACCTTTCTTCTCATCATTTGTTACTAGTTTACCATTATTTTTGTTCCACAACATATCCTGCATCGCGGAGCATCCGGATGACACCATCAGGTCCTGTCAAGTGTCCTGCTCCGAAAACAAAGAACGTGGGCATTTCCTTGATGGCTTCGATGATAATGGGCATCCACTTCTTATTACGATCGGCATAGATAGCTGGATAAGACTCGTTTTCTGATTTCACGAACTGTTCAAAACCTTCGTAGTCACCCGCAGTCCAATAGTCTTCCATGGTCTGTGCCACTTCAAATTCCTTCAGTATTTTCAGTTTGCGCTCGTCAAAGTTTTTAACGAGCGCCATGAGCGAATCGGCCTGCGCATCAAAAGATTGATTCAATGACTCCTTGGCTTGGGCCACTTCTTCGGGCTTTTGCAAACGGTCCAGATTGTCGACCTTCCATCCGCGGGCTTTGGCCCTGTTTATACAGGCTCCATCCATCATGTTGCCGTTACGCATAGCAGGATATTTCTGCAAGGCTTCAAGTTGAATCATCATATTGAGCGATAAAGTGAAAAAGAATGGCTGATAGTACAAGTAGGCTTTCGCTGTGGAATCGGCCAGATTGATGTGACACAACTCCTTCATCCTTTCTTGCAGGATATTCATTCTCTTTTCGCCCAAGATGTCGGAAATGGTCATTCCGTCGGGCAGCGTCATTAATTGTTGGCCTGCAGTTTGTATGTTTTTCATATTTTGCGGGTCAGTGACATCACTCTCTACAAACAACTGCTGACAATGGTTTTCTGCTTCGAGAAATGCAGGGATACTGTCGAGCAGGTCGCCGGATAGTACATGCAACGAGCCTAAGATGTACGAAGGTTTCTCTAGTCCGTTGCCACTGATACGGAATATGAACTGGGCGTTGGTTGTTGCAATGACTACCATGAAGAGCAGAGCGGTGATGATTGTTTTCTTCATATTCATTTGATGGATAAGTTTTATGATTACGTCTGCAAAGATACAACCTTTTTCTGAATTATTGTGCTTTTATGGCATTAAATATATGATATTGAAGAGGTCACGGGTTCATTTACAAAAATCTTCTGAGATTGACAAGCAAAATAAGGCAAAATAAACTGTATAAAACTGAAATAAGCAGAGGCTTTTCGGTCTTTTTCTATTTTTAACAAAAAAAATGGTGTTTGCGAGAACAACGTATTGATTTTTTTCGTAACTTTGCACCCGCAAAACAAAGAGTTTATACGTATAAGCCTAAATATCAGGCAGTTAGTTAAGGAAATCTAAGGAAAATACAGATGAGACAATTAAAGATTCAAAAGAGTATTACAAACCGTTCGAGTGAGGCACTGGATAAATACCTTGTTGAAATCGGTCGTGCTCCCCTTATCAGTATTGATGAAGAGATTGAGCTGGCCCAGAAGATTCGTAAGGGAGGTCTGGAGGGCGAACGTGCGAAGGACAAGTTGGTAACAGCTAATCTACGCTTCGTCGTTTCTGTAGCCAAGCAGTATCAGCATCAGGGTTTGACACTTACAGACTTGATTGACGAAGGCAATATCGGTCTGATTAAGGCTGCCCAGAAGTTTGACGAGACGCGCGGTTTTAAATTCATCTCATACGCTGTATGGTGGATTCGCCAGAGCATTCTGCAGGCTATTGCTGAACAGAGTCGTATTGTGCGTCTGCCCTTGAATCAGGTTGGCTCATTGAATAAGATTAACCACGAGATCAACAAGTTTGAGCAGGAGAACCAGCGCCACCCCTCTGTAAGCGAGTTGGCCGAGATGACTGACCTCGACGAGGAGAAAATCGGTCAGTCTATGCAGGCAGATAGTCACCACGTATCTATCGACGCTCCTTTCCAGGATGGTGAGGACAACTGTATGCTCGACGTGATGGCAGGTGGCGATGATACCCGTACAGACCGTCATGTGGACCACGAGTCAATGGCCCAGGAGTTGAATTCTGTGCTGTCGCGCGTTTTGAAGGAGCGTGAGATCATCATCATCCGCGAGTGCTTCGGCATTGGTTGTCACGAGAAGGGTCTCGAGGAAATTGGTGACGAACTGGGTCTGACCCGTGAGCGTGTGCGCCAGATCCGCGAGAAAAGCATTGCCAAACTTCGTGACTCTGGCAACGCCCGCATCCTGATGAAATATCTGGGATAAAGATAGTCATGAGATAGAAAAACCATTTTTTTTTTGGTTTTTCTATCTGTTTACACTATCTTTGCACCAGAAAAGATGAAACGTCTATTACTAGCCATACTAACAACTTTGGCCATTGCGACCTCCGTATCAGGCGAAACTCAAATTGATTCGCTTGTCATGAATCGCATGTATCGTTTCCTCGAAAATAATGTAGACAAGCTCGACGGCTTTACCACGAATGTCTACGCTAAACACCTATACCAAGTTCATAAGCGCAACGCCACATTGATGGCTATCCCCTCGATGTATACCATCGCCTATGGTCAGCGTGCCTTTGTGTGCGAGGAATACAACAGGTTCACCTTTCATAATCTGGGGCACTACGAAAACAAGCGACAGGCCTACTGTACCACGATACCAGGCAACAGACACACAATGTCGGTACTGTTTAAATACCTGACGCCCAATTTCTATAACGTGACGATTTACGATGACCATGTGCTGTCGCCTTTCTGCAAAGAAAACAGAATCTACTATCGCTATAAGACTGTGCCCTTGGCTAACCACAAGGTGCGACTCTATTTCCGTCCACGACTGGTACGCAACACGCAGTTGGTAAGGGGAAAGGCTATCCTAGATGAACTGACAGGACGCATCGAACAGGTGGAAATGGAGGGAGAGTTTGACATGATACGCTTCCAGACGCTGACGATGATGGGAAAAGAGGGTGCTCACGCCCTACTGCCGCGAATCTGCCAGACCTCCATCTCGTTTAAGTTTGGCGGCAACCACGTCACCTCACAGTTTGAGGCCGTGTTCGACTGTCCTGTCACGTTGGCCGATTCTGTCAATGTGAATGGCGACCGCAACCTGATGGACTCTATCCGTCCTATCAGTCTGTCGCCTGATGAACTGGCCGTCTATGACGACTATGACCGTCGAAACGGAATGGTAGAAGATGAGCCTGAGGTAGACAGCGACACCATTCAGATTACGCAGACATGGATAAAGGAAGAAGAACCGCAGCCTGCCCCACCCTCTCGCCGCAACTACTTGAAAGAGATTGGTTGGGACCTGATTGGCGAGAATCTGATTAATAGTCTGAAGGCTGAGTCGGACAAAGGCTACGTGAAACTTTCACCTATCCTCGACCCGCAGTATATCAGTTACAGTCAGAGTAAGGGACTGGCCTACCGTATCAAACTTGGTGCGAGGTATAAGTTCAGCGAGACGGCATTCATCAATTTCAACCCCTTCATCGGTTACAACTTCAAGTTCCGTGAGTTCTACTACAGAGCCCCCTTCCACCTATATTACAATGAACGACTGGATGCTGGCGTAGAACTAACATTCGGCAACGACAACCGCATTGGTAGTTCGGTGATACTGGATGAAATCAAGAGGGAATATGGTGAAGACCTCGACCTGGACGGCAAGAATCTAGAACTCTTTGACGACAACTTCATCCGCTTGCTGCATCATATCCAAGCCACCAAACAAGTTCGCGTGGAGACTGGTATGGTGTTCCATCACCGCAACTCGCTCAATGCCGAGGAGATGCGTAAATATGGCAAGGAGACACAATATTACTCTCTGGCTCCATCGCTGAGCGTGAAATGGATGCCCTGGAACAATGCACCAATGTTTACCGTGAACTACGAGCGCGGATTGAAGATTAACAGGAAATACATTAGCTACGAACGCTGGGAGGCCGATGCGTCTTACAAGAAATACCTGTGCCGCACACAATTGATTAACGCCCGCATCGGAGGCGGACTCTATACGGCCAAGGACAATAATTTCTTTATGAGCTTCGCTAATTTCCGTGATAACAACTTGCCTGGCGGATGGGATGACGACTTCGCAGGCAATTTCCAATTGCTCAACTCGCGCCTCTATAACGAGTCAAAGTATTACCTCAGAGGCAACCTGTCGTTTGAGACGCCCCTATTGGCCGGCTATCTTGTTCCTATCGTAGGACGCTATGTCGAGCGCGAGCGTGTGTATGTGAGCAGTTTGGGCATTGGCAACACCCGCCTATATTCTGAGCTGGGCTACGGCTTCACCTGTCGATTCTTCTCGATGGGTATCTTTACAAGTTTCCTGAACTACGACTATCAGGATATGGGCTGTAAATTTACATTTGAACTGTTTAATAGATGGTAAAACCCCTGATTGTCTATAAGGCCAGTGCCGGTAGTGGAAAAACGTTTCGCCTGACCGTGGAATATATCAAACTACTGGTACAAAATCCCTATGCCTTCCGTCAGATATTGGCTGTGACATTTACCAACAAGGCCACATCCGAGATGAAATCACGCATTCTGAGTCAACTGTATGGCATCTGGCGTCAGCAGGATGAGTCAAAGGGATATATGAACAAAGTGTGCGAGGAACTGGAAGTGTCGCCACAAATAGCCTCAGAACGAGCAGGAATGGCACTTCATCTGCTGCTCCACAATTATAGTTATTTCCGTGTAGAGACGATTGACTCGTTCTTTCAATGCGTACTGCGCAACCTGGCACGAGAGTTGGACCTTACAGCCAATTTGCGTGTGGGACTGAATGACGTGCAGGTTGAGGAACAAGCCGTTGATCAGTTGATTGAGAGCCTGCAGGCCACAGACCTTCTGTTGCAATGGCTCATGAAATATATCATGGACACCATCAAGGATGATCGTTCATGGAACGTCATCGGACAGATCAAGAAGTTTGGTAAGACCATTTTCCGTGATTTTTACAAGGAGAAAAGCAACAGGTTGGAGGTGCTCAACAGCGAGCAGGATTTCTTTGACCGATACTCAGCCACCCTGCGCCATGAGCGCGATGAAGCCAAGGAAACGATGATGCGCCTTGCCGATACCTTCTTTGAAATGATTGAGGCAGAAGGACTGACGGTGGAAGATTTCGCAAAAAAGAGTACTGGTGTGTGTAGCGTGTTCCTAAAACTGAAACGCGGCGAGTTTAATGGTGATATCATCAACAAAACTGCCAAAGAAGCTTCTGTAGACCCTGCAAAATGGTACACCAAAACCAATCCGAGAGCCCAGTTTATCCATGCCTTCGCAGCAGATAAACTCATACCCCTGCTCAACACAGTAATCAGCGAACAGCCCACGCAGTATAAACGCTACAAATCAGCCGACCTGACACTGCGTCATCTCAGTCAGTTGCGCCTTCTCGGTAGCATAGAAAACAAAGTCCGCGAGTTGAACGATAGTGCCAACCGCTTCCTTCTGTCAGACACACAACAGTTGCTGCACGAACTGATAAAGGATAGCGACTCGCCCTTTGTCTTTGAGAAGATAGGCTCCCACCTGGAACATATCATGATAGACGAGTTTCAGGATACCTCTACGGTGCAATGGCAGAATTTCAAGATTCTGCTGGAGGAAGCCATGAGTCATGAGGGTACGTCGAACCTGATTGTAGGCGACGTGAAACAGAGCATCTATCGTTGGCGCAGCGGCGACTGGCGTCTGTTAGCCAATATCAATGATGAGTTCCAGAATGCCAGTCAGCGTCTGGAAGTGCTGCCAATGGATACCAACTACCGTTCTATGCCCAACATCATCCGTTTCAATAATGCATTCTTTACAGAGGCTGCCAGTCAGGAAGAGGTGACGGCCTATGACGACGTGAAGCAGAAATGGTTGGCATCAAAACCGGATAAAGGTCGCGTGGATATCCAACTGTTGACGGGCGATGACTACCAGCAACAAACATTGGACACACTGGTGGGTCATATCTCTGACCTCTTATCGCATGGCATTGCTCCAAAGAATATTGCCATCCTGCTGCGCTCGAATGCCAATATCACCGTGATAGCCAATCACCTGATGACCACCTTGCCTGAGGTAAGCGTCATCAGCGACGAGGCGTTCCGTTTGGATGCTTCGCCTGCAGTTCAGGTGATTATCCAAGCACTAAGGAGTCTGACTCATCCGGATGACATGATTACTCGGGCATTCCTACAGAAAGCCTATAGTGGCAAGATAGACGGAGCGCTGCCAGAAGTCTTTGACGCATCACTATTGCTATTGCCGCTATACGACTTGGTAGAGCATCTGTATGCCATCTTCAACCTTCAAGAGATGAAGAACCAAAGTGCATATCTCTGTACGTTCTACGACCACGTATTAAACTATATCGGCGAGAAATCCACGGATGTAAATGGATTCTTGCGTGAATGGGATGCCACGCTTTGCAGTAAGACAATCCAATGTTCGGATGTAGATGGTATCCGCATCCTGTCTATTCACAAGTCCAAGGGGCTGGAGTTTGACCATGTGCTGATTCCGTTCTGCGACTGGCGAATGGAGATACCCGATGTGCTGTGGTGCGAACCCAAGGAGGAACCCTATATGGCATTGCCCTTGGCAGCTATCGACTATAGTCAGAAAGGGATGACGGGCACAATCTATGAGGGCGACTACAACACAGAACACCAACAAAATGTGGTGGACAACCTGAACCTGCTCTATGTGGCCTTCACGCGTGCCGTAGAAAGTCTCTTCGTCATTGGTAAACGTCAGGGGAAAAGTGGTTCTCGCTCTGAGCGCATCGAACAGGTGTTGCCTGTAATTGACCTGGAGGGCGCAGAAATTTCTGGACTCGACGATGAGACCCAACCCATTCTGTTTTCTTATGGGGAATTGAACACCTCAAACCTCACCCCCAAAACCTCAAACCTCAAATCTCCAACCTCAAACCCCTTCACCCAGCCCAGTACCATTATCCCTGTGGATATAGAGACATTCAGTTTGAAGACATCGTTCAGACAGAGTAATCAGAGTAAGGACTTCGTGAATGTCGAGAACGAGGAGTTTACCCAACAGTCGAACTATATCAAGATGGGTAATATCCTGCATAATGTATTTGCACATATTCGTACGACACAGGATATTGACAACGCCCTGCAGCAGATGGAAATGGAGGGTATTATCTATGATGCCCAACTGACACATGAGAAGATAGAGGAAATGATCCACAAGCGCCTTAGCGACAAGCGAGTAGCACATTGGTTTTCAAGTGAATGGTCACTCTATAATGAATGCACTATTCTGTTGCCAAATGGCGAGGAGCGCAGACCTGACCGTGTGATGACAAACGGCGATAAAACGGTGGTCATAGACTTTAAGTTCGGACATCCGCGCCAAGAGTATCACGAACAGGTACGTGAATATATGGATCTGCTCCAACAGATGGGCCACCAGAACGTGACGGGCTATCTGTGGTTTGTATATAGTAATCAAATTATCGAGGTGAAATGAGTACTTTCCTAGAATATATAGCAGAAGATATCATACGGAAATATGGCAGCGACCTGTCGCATGTTGCTGTTGTATTCCCCAATAAGCGTGCATCGCTATTTCTGAATAGTTACCTGGCAAAATTATCGGACAAACCCATTTGGAGTCCAGCCTACATGACTATCAGCGACTTGTTTCGCGAGCACGGTCAGTATGCCGTAGCCGACTCCATCAAGTTGGTCTGCGATTTATATAAATCGTTTTTGACCATCACGGGGTCCAACGAGTCGTTGGATCATTTCTACAGTTGGGGACAGTTGCTATTAGCAGATTTCGATGATCTCGACAAGAATATGGCGAATGCAGATAAGGTATTTGCCAATCTACGCGATATTCATGAGTACGACGACATGAGTCACCTCACAGACGAACAGCGACAGGCTATCAAGCGGTTCTTCAAGAATTTTACGGACGACCAGGACACGATTCTGAAACAACGTTTCCTGAATATATGGTCAAAGATTGGGGTTATCTATCATGACTTCAACGAGCGTCTGGCTGAGCAGGGATTTGCTTACGAGGGAGCATTGTATCGTCAGGTGGCAGAGAGTCTGCAACAGGCATCAGACAACAAGGAACTATCTCTTGGCAACCAATACCAGACTTACCTGTTTGTGGGCTTCAACCTGGTGCAACCCGTTGAACAATGTGTGTTCAAATATCTGCAACATCAGGGTAAGGCACATTTTTATTGGGATTTTGACAAATCGTATAAGAATGATAACGAGGCAGGCTTCTACATCAAAAGGTTGATGGCCGATTTCCCCAATGAGTTTGATGTGGAGGATGACGCTATCTACAACCAATATGCCAAGCCCAAGGAGATTCATTACGTATCATCGACGACAGAGAATGCACAGGCACGATTTGTCAGTCAATGGCTGCGCGGGAAAGGACGAATAGAAGGTGGCAGTAAGACTGCTGTGGTGCTTTGTAACGAAGCTCTGCTTCCAGCTGTAGTTCATTGTATTCCTGATGAGGTAGAGAAGGTGAATATCACCACGGGCTACCCCTTGGCTCAGTCGCCTGTAGCATCGCTCATCACCTTGCTTTGTGAACTGCGTATTCTGGGTTACGACCAACAGCGCAACTATTTCCGTAAGCGCTATCAGGATGCCGTTTTGCGTCATCCCTATATGGCACAGTTGGAGCAGGATGATGTGCGGCATTTATTGGATGAAAAGACGACATTGCTGGAATGGATGCGCAATATTATTCAGCATATAGCTCGCAATATTCATGACGACGATCCGCTATTTCAGGAATGCCTGTTCCGTACCTATACGTTGCTGAACAGATTGCAGGCTTTGGTGGAGAGCGGCGACCTGACGGTTGACGATAACACGTTGCAACGACTGCTAAATCAGCTGATTCAATCGACCAGCGTGCCTTTCCACGGAGAACCTATCGAGGGTATTCAGATCATGGGTGTACTCGAAACGCGTAATCTGGACTTCGAGCATGTGCTGCTACTGTCGTGCAACGAGGGCAACATGCCACGTGGCGTCAACGATACATCATTTATCCCTTACACCATTCGAGATGCCAATCACATGACGACGATAGACCACAAAGTGGCTATCTATAGTTACTATTTCCATCGACTGCTGCAAAGGGCATCGGATATCACCATACTATACAACAACAGTACGACCGACGGTAAGGCTGGCGAGATGTCGCGCTTCATGTTGCAGATGATGGTTGAGGACGAAAAACATCAGATTCACTTCAACGCTATCCAAACACCTGCCGCCATCATAAGGAGCAATCCGCCTGTGGTAAAGATGGAGCAGAAAAAACGATTGGGATTCCTCACGCCTACTGCTATCAACACATATATGCGCTGCCAACTGCGCTATTATTACAAATATGAATGCGGGCTCTTGGAACCTGAGGAGGATATGGAGGAGACGATAGACAACCGTATCTTCGGAAATATCTTTCACGAGGCGTCGCAACGGATATACGAGCGGATGCTGTCAAGGAGTCACCAAATCCTGAAAAGTGATTTAGAGGAACTTTTGAAGAACGACAACGAGATTATCAGGGTCATCGACGAGGCGATACAAAAGGAACTGAATGTCACATCACTCGACCCGAAGATGCTCAACGGACTTCAAATTATTAATCGGCAGGTATTGATTCACTATCTGCGTCAGCTACTTCAGATAGACCTTGAACTGGCCCCCTTCTACATCATCGGACTTGAAAAGGATGTGCGTGATACGCTTGAGACTCCTCATGTCAAGACAGTCATCGGCGGACGCATAGACCGTTTGGATCGGATTGTGAAGGATGGTGTGGAGCGTATTCGAGTCATTGACTACAAGACGGGCAGCGGAAAACAGAAATCCCTGACTGATGTGGATGCCATCTTCAAGCAGGAGAATCTTGTCTATCATAGCGATTTTTATCTGCAGACGTTCCTGTATGCGGCACTTGTCAAGGAGAAATATCCTGCGGTGCCTGTGTCGCCTGCCCTACTCTTCATTCAGCACTCGGCTGGAAAAGACTATGACCCCACACTCTGCTTCGGACGTGAGCCTATCACAGATGTGGGGCCAAATCTCGCACGATTTATGGAGTTACTTCGTACAACGGTTGACGATATGTTTAATGAGGATATCCCATATCAGCCTACAGAACAACGTGAACGTTGCACGTACTGCCCCTATAGGCTACTTTGCAAATAATCCCACTCTTTTCCTTCTGTCATCTCGAAGAACTGAGTCACACGTGACCACAAGGGGACAAACCTTCCCAAATCTTTCCCGAAACGTTCCAGAGCTTCTGGGACGTTTTATTGTGTGCTTTCAGGGCGTGTTGACGCGCATCACGGGCGAAGCCTATACATTCGTGGACTAAGCAAGGGGCTGAAAGGCCTCTTAGAGGAAGAGGCTTGGAGGCCATTCGGTATGGAGTGGTAAACAAGATGTCGTACCCTGAAGGCTGAAAGCCGAAATTTAATGTTTTATATTTAATGTTTAATTCAATTTTCGCAAGCTCCGTTTGCTATGTAGTCACCTGTTGCATGGCATGAAATAAAGATAATAATTGTAATAATTATAGGAAATGGAAAGAAATCGGACAAATTCTTTGTGGTTCGCCTGATTTTTTCGTACCTTTGACAGTCCAAAGAAAACGAAAGGTAAGAAGATGACGACTGAGGAAATACGCACTTTGCAGGAAGCCGGACGTACGGAGGAAGCCTACGACGCGGCCCGCCTGCTATATGCATCGGATAAGGGGGAAGAGGCCGCACAGGTGATGCTGCTGACGGCCACCGACATGCAAAAGATGTGCTCAGCGCAGGGACGACATGAGGAGGCAAGGAAAATAGGACTGGCTCTGGAACGTCTGAAAAACAGGCAAAAAATACAGAATCATCATGAGCCAAATCATATACTGTTGGGTAAATGGGGCGAGGAAATGGCTGCTGTTTACCTCAGGGAAAAAGGATACGTCATACTGGAGCGCGACTGGCACTCGAACCATCGCGATATCGACATCATCGCACAAGATAACGACTGTATGGTTTTTGTAGAAGTAAAGGCCCGGCAAAACCGAATGTTTGCCGAGCCTGAATCTGCTGTTAACTATCATAAGCTGAAGAATCTGCGCCTTGCTATCAACCACTACATCAAATACCGCCAGATAGACAATCCTTGGCGCTTTGACGTGATAACCATTGTAGGCAGGTTAGGCTGCAAGGAACCAGAGATTCAGCATATTGAGGATTTTCAGCTATTTTAGAATTCTACAAGGATACGGAATACCTTGCCAGGATTCTCGCTCCACCAACGCATGGTGTCGAGTGCATCCTCGGGTTTGATAACCTTTGTGATGAGGTCATCCACAGGACAGGTGCCACGCTCCAGATAACGGATAACGGCACGGAAATCCGAGGGTTGAGCATTACGTGAACCACGGATATCCAACTCCTTCTGTACGAAGTACTTTGTCTGGAACGATACCTCTGACTTGGCATAACCGATACAAGCCACACGACCCGTGAAGGCAACCTCGTTGATAGCCATTTGATAGGTAGGCACACTACCCACGGCCTCAATCACCACGTCAGGACCGAAGCCATTGGTCATCTCTGACAGGCGCTGATGGGCATTCTCTGTCTTTGTGTTCAGCGTGTAGGTGGCGCCCATCTTCTTGGCCAGAGCCAATTTCTCGTCATCGATATCAGCGGCAATAACGGTGGCACCACGCATCACAGAGCGCACGATGGCACCCATGCCCACCATACCGCAACCAATCACCATCACCACGTCGATATCTGTGACCTGAGCACGACTGACGGCATGGAAACCAACACTCATAGGCTCTACCAAAGCCGTGACTTTAGGTGTAAGCGAACCGGCAGGGATAATCTTCTCCCAAGGCAGGACGATATACTCCTTCATGGCACCATTACGCTGTACGCCCAATGTCTCGTTGTGCTGACACGCATTGACACGCTGGTTACGACATGAGGCACACTTTCCACAATTGGTATAGGGATTACAAGTGACAACCATGCCTGGTTTCAGTGTCTCAGGAACGCCAGCACCAACAGCCTCAATGACAGCACCGACCTCATGGCCAGGAATAACGGGATTCAATGCCATAGAGTTGCGTCCCATAAAGGTGTTGATATCTGAACCACAGAAGCCTACATAGCTCAGGCGCAGCATGACCTCGCCATCGCCAGGCATCGCTGGTTTTGGCAGATCTACAATGTTTAACTCTTGCGAGTGTGTAATCTGAATTGCTTTCATTATCTTAATTTTTCAACTTTCCACTTTCAACTTTTCACTTCCTACTCCGACATATTTTTTATATATGGTAGTTCGGGCAAATTACTGAATCCATAGAACTCTTTGGCATTTCTGCCCAGGAACATCGCTTTCTCGCTATCCGTCAACTCCAACGATTTCTCCACGAAATCATACGACATGCGATAGGTGATTGCCGTGATGGTGCGAGGATAGTCGGAACCCCACATCAGGCGGTCCCAGCCTACAAGGTCGGCAGCCTCGCGAATATGACGGATAGCCGTAGGGAATGGGTAGAACTCGGAGTTATAGAGCCACGTAATGCCACCCGACTCCACCATGACGTTCTGACCCTGACGCGCCAACATCACCTGACTGCGGAACGAGGACGTATTTGGCATGCCGAAATGACCGATGGCGACCTTCAGATTCGGACACTCCTGAATCACCTCTGCCATCTGGGCAATTTGGTTCTCGTCGTCAGCAAGACACATAGAAAGGATCATTCCCCTACTCTCCATGAGTTTGAAGACAGGCATCAACGTGAGCAACGACTCGTGGATACGATGACCAGGGAAGGCGATACCCTTCAGTCCAGCGTCGATGACAGCCTGTGCCTCGTCCGTATTCCAGGCCATGCCCATACAGAAAAAGCGGTCGAGATATTGCTGTTGAACCTTAGTGAGATAAGCGTTCTGACAACCATCTATAACCTCCTGCACCACGACGGCGGCTCCCACCTGAGCATAGTTCATGTTCGAAAGAAACACCTCTGCTGTGTTCTGTCCATCAATCATAAACGGCGGCAACATCTGCACCTCCTCGTCCATGAAGATACTTCGTCCATTCTTCAAAGACAGGATGCGTTTTCCATCAACCGTCGTATCTTGTTTCAGCCACAAATGACTGTGTGCATCGATTACGAGTTTGCCCATGTCACGCGCTGCTGATTACCGATAATCTCTTTCACCTCACGCACCAAGTCCCAAGCGGGCTCTTCGTTTGCCCACTCGATATTGCGACGCACATTCTCAGGATTAGCCGAAGAGAACAGCGTAGAGGCTATGCGAGGATTGCTGACAGAGAACTGTACGGCGAGTTTCTCAATGGGATAATGCTTCTCGTTACAATACTGGGCAGCCTTCTGACAAACCTCTACCAAAGCCTTGGGAGCCGGATGCCAGGCAGGAACGCCACGCTGTGACAGCAGTCCCATGGACAGGGGCGAAGCATTCACGATTCCAATGCCATGCTGCTCAAAGAAATCCAGGTAATCCACGATGGCATCATCGTTCAGTGTATAGTGACAGAAGTTCAGGATACTCTCTACCGTACCAGCCTCACTATGTTCGACGACCCACTTCAGGTTCTCCAACTGCAGGTCGGTAATACCCACATGACCTACCACGCCCTTCTTCTTGAGTTCTACCAGGGCGGGCAATGTCTCGTCAACAACCTTCTGCAAGCCGCCGGGCAATGCAGCCTGGAACTCGATATCATGCACGTTAATCAGGTCGATGAAGTCGATACCCAGACGTTCCATACTCTCATAGACACTATCCGTCACGCGCTTGGCAGAATAGTCCCAGGTATTCACGCCGTCCTTACCATAGCGGCCTACCTTCGTGCTCAGGAAATATTTATCACGGGGTATATTTCGCAGGGCCTTACCCAATACCGTTTCAGCCTTGTAATGACCATAATACGGACTCACATCAATAAAATTAATACCTCCATCGATAGCGGTTTCTACAGCTTTAAAGCTCTCGCTCTCGTTTGTCTCACGAAACACGCTACCTAAAGAAGAAGCTCCGAAACTCAGGTGGGAAATCTTCATCCCTGTACATCCTAACTCTGTGTACCTCATTTTTTTGCTTTTAATTACTGGTTATTTTTTGTTATTTAATCTTCCGACATATCAGCCACCATCTTACGATACTGCGTATAGATGCGCTCACGGGAAAGATAGCCCTTGAAATGACCATCTTTATCGAGTACAGGCAACCAGTTGGCACGGGTCTTGTCGAACGTCTTCATGACTAATTTCATGGACGACTGATCGCTTAATATAGCTGGTGGCTCCTGCATCAACTGACTGGCGTTAAAATGATGGTATAACTCGGTGCGAAACACGATGCTCCTAATCTTGTTAATATCAATCTCGCCCAACAGCGTGCCTCCTGCATCAAGCACAGGAATGACAATATTACGCGAACGACTGATCTTCCTGACGATATCGCCCAACTTAGCGTCGGGTCCCACGGACAGGACATCACGCTCAACATAACTGTCCATCTGCATCAGCGTCAACACAGCATGGTCAGTATGATGCGTGATGAGTTTACCCTGCTTAGCCAAACGGGAGCTATAGATGCTATGAGGCTCGAAGACGATGATAGTAAGGTAAGAACTGATAGACACAATCATTAACGGGAGGAACAAATCGTAGCCACTCGTCAGCTCGGCAATGAGGAAAACGCCGGTAAGGGGCGCATGCATCACACCCGACATCACACCAGCCATACCCATCAGCGCAAAATTCTTCTCAGGTACATAGACGCCTATCTGATTGATGTTCCAGAGGCGTGAGAACAAGAACCCGCTGAAACAGCCGATAAACAGAGAAGGAGCAAACGTACCGCCACATCCACCACCACCATTCGTGGCCGAGGTAGCAAAGACCTTTGTCAACAATACCAGCGCAATATATGGTATCAGCATTTCCAGCTGTCCAGAGAATAGCGAGTTATCCATGATGCGACGCCAGTCATCATCAGAAGCACCATTCAGCAAGAGATTGATAGGACCGTAGCCCTCGCCATAGAGCGAAGGGAACAGATAAATCAAGAGGCTCAGCATCACACCGCCGATGGCAAGTTTTATGTAAGGCTGATCCTTGAAGCGTGCAAAGATATCCTCGCAAAAGCCCATCGTCCTGATGAAATACAGACTAACCACGCCACAAAACACACCAAGTCCGATACAAGCAGGAACACGCTCTACAGACCAAGGGTTATCAAGATGAAACGTGAACAGCGCTGCATCGCCGCTAAAGATATAGGTAAAACAGGTTGCCGTGACGCAGCTCACCAGGATAGGCATCAGCGAAGCCATCGTCAGGTCAATCATCAATACCTCAATGGTAAACACCAGTCCCGCTATAGGCGCCTTGAAGATACCGGCAATAGCACCTGCCGCACCACAGCCAATCAACAGCATCAGCGTCTTACTGTCCATCTTGAACAGTTTGCCCAAGTTACTGCCGATAGCCGAACCTGTGAGCACGATAGGAGCCTCGGCACCCACACTACCACCAAAACCGATAGTAATAGCCGAGGAGATAACACTAGACCACGTGTTATGAGGCTTCAAGCGCGAACGGTTCTGACTAATGGCATAAAGGATACGCGTGATACCATGTGAGATATTATCCTTTACCACATAGCGCACAAACAACGATGTGATATAGATACCTACTACAGGATAGACAAGATAAAGCCAGTTTGATGATGAAGCATCAAACGAACTGGTAAGCAACTGTACTATTTGATTAATCAGCCAATGGAGCACAAACGCCGCTACAGCAGAGAAAAAACCCACGAAAAAGGCTAATATCAGCACAAACATGCGTTCGCTGATATGCTCTTCGCGCCACTGATGCAGACGCGTCAACCAAGTTGGCGAGGATGATTCTATGGTTGTATCCGTCATCCCTCTCTTAGGATTTCAGAAGATTCTCTAAAAAGTCGTCCAAATCTTTATCCAGTCCCTCCATGAGATCAGGATCCACAATCACCGTGTCACCATCTACGACGTAAAGTTCTGCGACAGCTTCACGGTCATCGTCCTCGAGCACAAACGCATAAGGTTTCAGGATAGACAGATTGTCGGCCAACTGAGAATGGGTTGACAGGCAATGACGGATCACCGGGGTTATCGACTTGTAGAACTCATCGTCCTTATTATCTATCCATTCCTCAACCACGCAGCGTGTCAGCTCACGGTCATCATCATCAAGAATGGTAACTTCACCTGTGTCCTGACTCACTCGGAAATGAATATCCGAAAGCATCGTTGCCTCCTGTTCCGCAGGAAACTTTTCTGCCAATTTGCGCAATGCGCGCTCAAGCTGCTGCTGTGTCTGCTCTGTAAAATTCATATGCTCTTTCTCAAATTATACTGCAAAAGTATCAAAAAAGATTGGTATTTGCAAGCGAATGTGATTTTTTTTCTAAAATAAATAGTTATTCCTAATTTGTAATTCGCAAATAATTCGTATCTTTGCACGCAAATGGAGAACTCAATACGTCACGAAGGTACAGTAGAATCTGTCGACGGCGAGCACATCCGTGTCAGAATCCTACAGCATTCTGCATGCAGCGCTTGCAAGGTAGCATCTCACTGTAGCGCCTCGGAATCGAAGGAGAAGATTGTTGATGTATTTCATTACAGGCAACATCATCTCAAGGTCGGTGACGCTGTGATAGTAGGCACTTCAAGCCATTCGGTAGGAAAAGCACTTTTACTCGGATTCGGCTTACCGCTATTACTGCTTCTGCTGGTGACAGGAGTCCTGTTTGCAGCCGGTGTCAACGAAGGCATCACGGCATTGGCAGCCCTTGGGGCGCTCATACCTTATTATATAGGACTATGGATCTTTCGACAACGTATCGCCGACAATGTTGCGTTCTTCATCGAGGATGTCTGAGACAGATATTCCCCTACTACAATAGACAAACTAACAAAACAAAGTAAAACAAATAACTATTATGGATTTTATCTTGATTGCAGTGATTGTACTTGGAAGCATCGGACTCATCGCAGCCATCGTGCTGTTCGTCTGTTCCAAGAAGTTTGCTGTCTTCGAAGATCCCCGCATTGCGCAGGTCAACGAGGTGTTGCCTGGTGCCAACTGCGGCGGATGTGGTTTCGCCGGTTGTGGCGGAATGGCCGACGCCTTGGTAAAAGGTGCCGACAGCGGGAGCATCGACGGACTGAACTGTCCTGTAGGTGGTGCCGACGTGATGGGTAAGGTGGCCGACCTCCTTGGTATGGCTATTGCCAATGGCGAGCCCAAGGTTGCCGTTGTCAGATGTAACGGCACCTGCGAGAATCGTCCCAAGATAGCCGAATATGCCGGTCTGCGCACCTGTGCGGCCATGAATGCCTGCGGTGCCGGTGAGACGGCCTGCGGCTTTGGTTGCCTAGGATGTGGCGACTGTGTCGCTGCTTGCCAGTTTGACGCCATCCACCTGAATCCCGAGACGGGTCTGCCCGAGGTTGACGAGGATAAGTGTACCGCCTGCGGTGCCTGTACGAAGGCTTGTCCGCGCGGCATCATCGAGCTCCGCAAGAAGGGCATCAAGGGCCGTCGTGTGTTCGTGTCGTGTGTCAACAAGGACAAGGGAGCCGTTGCCATGAAGGCATGTAAGGCCGCTTGTATCGGTTGCGGCAAGTGTGAAAAAGAGTGCCCGTTTGGCGCCATCACGGTTGGCAACAACCTGGCTTATATCGACTACAACAAATGCCGCCTTTGCAGAAAGTGCGTTGCCGTTTGTCCCAAGCAGGCTATCCACGCTGTCAACTTCCCCGCTCCTAAACCCGTAGAAACTGTTAAAGAAGAAAAGGAGGCTCAAGCATGAAGATCAAGACATTTAGCATAGGTGGTATTCACCCCGAGGAAAACAAGTTGACCCACGAGGTGGCCACACAGGTGGCTCCGCTGCCCAAACAGGCCATTTTCCCACTCTCACAGCATATCGGTGCACCTGCTACGCCTGTGGTCCAGAAGGGCGACAAGGTCAAGGTGGGCACGCTGCTGGCCGAGGCCGGCGGTTTCGTATCAGCTCCCATCCACTCTTCCTTGAGTGGTACGGTTGCCAAGATTGATACCGCTATCGACGCTACCGGCTATCGCAAGCCCGTGATTATCATCGATGTGGAAGGCGACGAATGGGAAGAGAGCATTGACCGTTCCGAGACCCTGGAACTGGTGAAGGATCATCCCGAACTGACGCCCGAGGAGATTGTGGTGCGTATTAAGAATGCAGGTGTCGTTGGTATGGGCGGTGCCTGTTTCCCCACCTTTATCAAACTGACGCCTCCTCCTACAGCTAAGGCTGAGTGCGTGATTATCAACGCCGTAGAGTGCGAGCCTTATATCACAGCCGACTACCGTCTGATGATGGAACATGCCGACGAGATTCTTGTCGGTTTGGAACTGCTGATGAAGGGTGCGAAGGTGACAAAGGGCTATATCGGCATCGAGACCAATAAGCCTGCCGCCATCGACCTCCTCGCCCAAAAGTGTGCCGAGGTGTTCGCCACCTCGGAATACCAGGTAGAGGTGGTTCCCCTGGCTCAACGCTACCCTCAGGGTGGCGAGAAACAGCTTGTGGATGCCGTTATCAACCGTCAGGTTCCTGCACCTCCAGCCATCCCTGTCAACGTTGGAGCAATAGTTCAAAACGTAGGTACCGCCTTCGCTGTCTATCAGGCAGTTATGAAGCATAAACCTCTCTTCGAGCGCTATACCACCGTTACCGGTAAGCGCCTCCAGAATCCAGGCAACTACCTCGTTCGTATGGGTACCCCCATGCAGACGCTGATAGACCTCTGCGGCGGCATGCCCGAGGGCGACAACAAGCTCCTCGCCGGCGGTCCTATGATGGGTAAGGCACTCACCTCTACTGAAGTGCCCATCTGCAAGGGTACCAACTCCGTGACGATTCTCTCTGGCGATGATGCCCGTCGTAAGGAGCCCCAGCCCTGTATCCGCTGTGCCAAGTGTGTGGGTGCCTGTCCTATGGGCCTGGAGCCTTATCTGCTGGCCAAGCTCTCAGCCTTCAAGAACTGGGAGCGTGCCGAGGGCGAGGATATCACCAGTTGTATCGAGTGTGGCTCGTGTCAGTTCACCTGTCCTGCCCACCGTCCGCTGCTCGACAATATCCGTCAGGGCAAGCAGACCGTGATGGGCATCATCCGCAGTCGTGCTGCAAAGAAATAATTAGAAACAAGAAATAAGCAATTATAATGAATAAGTTAATTGTATCATTATCACCACATGCCCACGGAACGGACTCCGTAGAGCGCAATATGTACGGGGTTATCATTGCCCTGATTCCTGCGCTGCTCGTCTCGTTCTTCTATTTCGGCATCGGCTCAGCCATCGTGTGCCTCACAAGCGTATTGGCCTGCGTGCTCTTCGAGTGGGCTATCAATAAGTTTATCCTCGGCCGCAAGGAGAATACCATCCTCGACGGCTCGGCTGCTCTCACAGGTCTTCTTCTGGGCATGAACCTGCCCTCAAACCTCCCCATCTGGATCATCGTCATCGGTGCCCTCTTCGCTATCGGCGTGGGTAAGATGACCTTTGGCGGTCTGGGCAACAATATCTTCAACCCCGCATTGGTAGGCCGTTGCGTGCTGCTGGTTGCCTTCCCTGCCCAGATGACCAGTTGGCCCAAGCCCGGTCATCTGCTGGAATATACCGACGCCGCTACAGGTGCCACGCCGCTGGCTGTGATGAAGCAGGCTATCCAGAATGGTGATGCCAACGTGCTCAACCAGCTGCCTGATGCGTTCAGCCTGCTGCTGGGCGACTATTCCATTGGCGGTGGTGCGGGTACCATTGGTGAGATCTGCGGTCTGGCCCTGATTGCCGGACTCCTCTTCATGCTCTGGCGTAAGATTATCACCTGGCACATCCCCGTGAGCATCATCGGTACCGTGTTTGTGTTCAGCGCCATCATGCACCTCATCAACCCCATCTATGCCGATCCTACCACGGTAATCCTCAGTGGTGGTCTGCTGTTGGGCGCCATCTTCATGGCTACCGACTATGTAACCTCGCCTATGACGCCCAAGGGACAGATTATCTATGGTGTCTGCATTGGTCTGCTCACCATTATCATCCGCAACTGGGGTGCTTATCCTGAGGGTATGTCGTTCGCCATCCTGATTATGAACGCGTTCACACCGCTCATCAATAATTATGTGAAACCCAAGCGCTTCGGTGAAGAGCCGGCAAAAAAGTAAAAAGGTATAGATTATGAAGAAGCTTGAATCATCATTACTGAATATGGTGCTGGTACTCACCGGCGTGGCCGTCATCATGGGTGCCATCCTCGCATGGGTCAACAGCGTGACCAGCGGTCCTATTGCCGACCAGAAGGAGAAAGCTCTGGCCGACGGTATCAAGGCCGTGATGCAATGTGATGAGTTAACCGTCACCAGTACCGACACCGTGAAGCAACCAGATAATAAAGGTAAGGAACTGTCTTTCGTTGTCTATCACACCCAGAATGCCGACAAGCAGGACCTCGGTGCTGCCGTAGAGAGCACTACCGACGGCTTCGGCGGTAAGTTGCGCGTCCTCGTAGGATTCAATCCCGACGGCACCATTCTGGGCTATACCCTCCTGGAACATGCTGAGACACCGGGACTGGGTGCCAAGGCCGACAAATGGTTCCAGGCCGACGGCAAGGGCAGCATCATCGGACTGACACCTGCCGAGCCCCTCGTGGTATCCAAGGATGGCGGACAGGTAGATGCCATCACCGCCTCTACCATTACCAGCCGTGCCTTCCTGAAGGCTGTCAACAATGCCTATAATGCCTATAAGAAGCCTCAGGCCGACGGCAAGACAGGAGCCAGTGAGCAAATTAAGAATTAAGAATTTAGAATTTAGAATTATGAATTACATATCAATCATCAAAAACGGCATCATCAAGGACAACCCCACGTTCGTCCTGATGCTTGGTATGTGTCCTACGCTGGCCACCACCACATCGGCCTCCAACGGACTGGCCATGGGACTGGCCACCATGGCTGTGCTCATCTGCACCAATGTAGTGATTTCATGCATCAAGAGTATCACGCCCGACAAGGTGCGCATCCCCGTGTTCATCGTGGTTATCGCTGCCTTCGTCACCCTGCTCCAGATGCTCATCAAGGCCTATCTGCCTGATATCGACAAGTCGCTGGGACTCTTCATCCCGCTGATTGTGGTCAACTGTATCATCCTGGGACGTGCAGAGGCTTTTGCAGCCAAGAACTCTCCCCTTGCCTCTCTCTTCGACGGCATCGGCATCGGCCTTGGCTTCACCCTCGGTCTCACCCTGCTGGGTATCGTCCGAGAGATTCTGGGTTCTGGCGCCATCTTCGGATTCGCCTTTATCCCCGAGGACTACAACATCCTGCTCTTCGTACTGGCTCCCGGAGCCTTTATCACGCTGGGTTATCTCATTGCGATTGTGAATAAATTCAGGAGTTAAGAAGTTAAGACATTAGATTATGGAATATATATTGATTTTCATCAGCGCCATTTTCGTCAACAATATCGTGTTGGCGCAGTTTCTGGGTATCTGTCCCTTCCTCGGCGTATCTAAGAAGATTGACACCTCGCTGGGCATGTCGGCAGCCGTAGCCTTCGTCATGGTGCTGGCCACGCTCGTCACCTGGCTCGTCCAGACCTACGTCCTCGTACCTGCCGGACTGGAGTATCTGCAGACCATAGCCTTCATCCTGGTTATCGCCTCACTCGTCCAGATGGTCGAGATTATCCTCAAGAAGGTATCACCCGCCCTCTATCAGGCGCTGGGCATCTTCCTCCCGCTCATCACCACCAACTGTGCCGTGCTGGGTGTGGCTATCCTCGTCATCCAGAAAGAGATGAACCTGGGCCAGTCTATCGTCTACGCCCTCTCTACGGCTATCGGCTTCGGACTGGCGCTCACCGTCTTTGCAGGCATCCGCGAACAGCTGGAGCTCACCAATGTGCCCAAGGGCATGCGCGGCATGGCTATCGTACTAGTTTCTGCCGGTCTGCTGAGCCTCGCCTTCATGGGATTCTCGGGCGTTGACAACGGCTTGCGCGCCCTGTTTGGCCTGAATTGATCATACTGAAGAGTGAAAAGTCAGGAAAAATTTCGCTGCAGTAGCAAATTTTTCCCTTTTCACTCTTCACTTTTCACTTTTATTCGTATCTTTGCAACTCAAAATCGCAAAACTATTGTTATGAAACAGACGATCTTAGTGACTGGTGGCACAGGTTTTATTGGAAGCCACACAACCGTAGAGCTGCAGCAGGCAGGCTACGAAGTAGTAATTATCGACAATTTGTCCAACTCTAACGCTAATGTTATTGACGGTATCGAGAAGATCACAGGCATCCGTCCCGCTTTCGAGAAGGTTGACTGCTGCGACTTCGAAACCCTCGAGAATGTATTCAAGAAGTATCCTAAGATTGAGGGTATCATTCATTTCGCTGCATCAAAGGCTGTAGGCGAGAGCGTAGAGAAACCACTACTCTATTATCGCAACAACCTTACCTCACTCATCAATCTTTTGGAACTAATGCCTAAGTATGACGTAAAGGGTATTATCTTCTCTTCAAGCTGCACCGTATATGGTCAGCCTTCAAAGGAGAACCTGCCCGTCACAGAAAACGCACCTATCCAAAAAGCGATGTCACCTTATGGTAATACCAAGCAGATCAACGAGGAGATTATTCAAGACTATATCCACAGCGGTGCAAAGATCAAGAGCATCATCCTGCGTTATTTCAACCCCATCGGAGCTCACCCATCAGCTCTCATTGGCGAACTTCCTAATGGTGTTCCCATGAACCTCATTCCCTTTGTCACTCAGACCGCTATGGGCATCCGCCAGCAGCTGAAGATTTTCGGCAACGACTACAATACACCTGATAAGACATGTATCCGCGACTATATCTATGTTGTTGACCTGGCTAAGGCTCACGTCAAGGCTATGGAGCGCGTGCTCGATATTCCCGAGTGCGAGGCTGTTGAGATCTTCAACATCGGTACCGGTAAGGGTCTGTCAACCCTCGAGGTTGTAGAAGGCTTCGAGAAGGCCACAGGCGTCAAGGTCAACTGGACCTATGCTCCCCGTCGCGAAGGCGATATCGAGCAGGTTTGGGGCAATGTAGACAAGGCCAACAAGGTGCTGGGCTGGAAGGCCGAGACTCCTACAGAGGAAGTGCTCAAGACCGCTTGGCGCTGGCAGGAGAAGCTGCGCGAGGACGGTATCCAGTAATGCCTGTCAAGCAACTGGCATAAAAATAAATGGACGAAGCAACTGCTGTTTCGTCCATTTTTCTTTTTCCGTTCTCCGTACCCCTACTCCAGCGGTATCTCAGGATGCTGCACAGCCAGCGGCAGGTCTTTCTGCGACAGGTAGAACATATAGAGGATACAGTCCTTCGTGCCGCGGTTCTCGCCGTGGTGAATCGTGCCCACCATCTCTACTACCGGCTCACCCTCGTGCACCACCTTCGTCTTGCCGTCCTGACCGATAATCGTCAGTTCGCCCTGCACCAGAACACCATAGTTCATAGCCACGTGGTGGTGCCATCCCAACTTCTTTCCGGCAGGGAATACATACTTCACCGCCACCAGTTCTGGACGTCCCTCAAAATAGTCGGGCAGCTCCACGCCGTCCCAGCTCTGACTGGTACGTATCAGTTCCGTACTCACCACCTGCTTCACGCTGTCCTCAGCCTCCGTCTCCGTCTGTTCTGTAGCCTGCTGACAGCAGTTCGGCGTATTACTCTTCTTGCAGGCGCTCATCAGCGCTGCCGAACCACAAATCAAGGTGACAATCATCACCCAGTTCATCATTTTCTTCATAGTTCCCTTATTTATAGTTTTATATGGTAAATATTATTCGGGTGCTAAATTACGAATAAAAATTCATATAAGAAAAGAAAATGTCACTTATTTTTTGTCATGGCCTATGGGAACATCATATCAAGGTGCACCGAAGGGGGGGCACCTGCAATTTTTGAGCAGATGGTAGCAAATTTTTCACTTTTCGCTATTCCCTTTTCCTTTTTATTTATTAACTTTGCACCCAAATTGCAATTTTATATATAAAATGATACTTGAAAAGATAAACGAACTCCTTCAGCAGGTTGACTCGCTGGAGGCAAAGAATGCTGAGGAAGTAGAGCAGCTCCGACTGAAGTACCTGAGTAAGAACGGCGAACTGAACGAGCTAATGAAGGACTTCCGCAACGTGCCCGCAGAACAGAAGAAAGAGGTGGGCATGAAAATTAACGAACTGAAACAGCGCATCACCGATCGTATCAACACGCTGCGTGAGGCATGCACCACTCAGGAGACCAGCAACGAGGCAATCGACCTGACACGCACGCCCTACCCCATCCAGTTGGGTACACGTCACCCTCTGACCATCGTGACTAACGAGATTATCGACATCTTCAGTCGCATGGGCTTTGTGTTGGCCGACGGTCCTGAGGTGGAGGACGATCTGCATGTGTTCACACGCATGAACTTTGCTGCCGACCATCCCGCACGCGATATGCAGGACACGTTCTTCGTGTCGCAGCATCCCAACGACGTAACAAAGAATATTCTACTCCGTTCGCACACCAGTAGCGTACAAGCACGAGTGATGGAAAATATGCATACTGAGGACGGTAAGCTTACCGCCCCTATCCGCGTGATCTGCCCAGGCCGTGTATATCGTAACGAGGCTATAACGGCTCGTGCCCACTGCTTCTTCCATCAGGTAGAGGGTCTGTATATTGATAAGAACGTGTCGTTTACCGACCTGAAGCAGGTGCTCCTGTCGTTTGCACGCGAAATGTTTGGTGCAGACACCAAGATCCGTTTGCGTCCCTCTTATTTCCCATTCACAGAGCCAAGTGCTGAGATGGATATCTCTTGCTTCATCTGCGGTGGCGAGGGTTGCGGCTTCTGTAAGCACACTGGATGGGTAGAGATTCTGGGGTGCGGTATGGTTGACCCCAACGTGCTGGAGCAATGCGGCATCGACTCTAAGGAGTATAGCGGCTATGCCTTCGGTATGGGTGTTGAACGTATCACCAACCTAAAGTATCGTGTGTCAGACCTCCGTATGTTCTCTGAGAACGATACCCGTTTCCTAGAAGAATTCCAAGCAGCTGACTAATTTTAAAAACAATATTCTAAAACAAACAACACTATGTTAAAACCGTTAAACAAAAAATTCGCTCCTAAGAGCGTGATGCCTGAAAAGGTGATTCAGTTTGGTGAAGGTAATTTCCTTCGTGCTTTTGTAGATTGGATTATCTGGAACATGGACCAGAAGACCAATTTCAATGGTAGTGTCGTAGTCGTTCAGCCCATCGAGCGCGGTATGGTAGACTGGCTCAACGGTCAGGACTGTCTGTATCACGTCAATCTGCAGGGCCGTGAGAACGGTAAGCCCGTAAACACCCTGGAGCGCATCGACGTTATCAGTCGTGCCCTGAATCCCTACTCTCAGAACGATGCCTTCATGGCACTGGCTGACCAGCCCGAGATTCGTTTTGTGATTTCTAATACCACAGAGGCCGGTATCGCTTTCGACCCCGCTTGTAAGTTGGACGACAAACCCGCCAGCAGCTATCCCGGTAAATTGGTTCAGCTGTTGTACCGTCGTTACCAGACCTTCAACGGCGACCCCACCAAGGGCCTGATCATCTTCCCCTGTGAGCTGATTTTCCTGAATGGTCACGTGCTGAAGGATTGCATCGAGAAATACATCGAGTTGTGGCAGTTGCCCGAGGGCTTCAAGAAGTGGTTCGAGGAGTCTTGCGGCGTTTACGCTACCCTCGTAGACCGTATCGTTCCTGGCTTCCCCCGCAAGGAGATTGCTGAGATTCAGGAGAAGGTTGGCTATCGTGACAACCTCGTTGTACAGGCCGAGAACTTCCACCTCTGGGTTATCGAGGCTCCAAAGGAAGTAGCTCAGGAATTCCCTGCTGACAAGGCTGGACTGCACGTGCTGTTCGTTCCTTCTGAAGAGCCCTACCACAAGCGTAAGGTGACCCTGCTGAATGGTCCTCACACCGTATTGAGCCCTGTAGCTTACCTGAGTGGCGTGAACATCGTACGTGATGCTTGCAACCACGAGGTGATTGGGAAATATATCCACAAGGTACAGTTCGAGGAACTGATGCAGACACTCGACCTGCCTATGGACGAGCTGGAGAAGTTTGCCGGCGACGTGCTGGAGCGCTTCGACAACCCATTCGTAGATCATCAGGTTACCAGCATCATGCTGAACTCATTCCCCAAATTCCAGGCGCGCGACCTGCCCGGAGTGAAGACTTACCTGGAGCGCAAGGGCGAGCTGCCTAAGGGCTTGGTATTCGGTTTGGCTGCTATCATCACCTATTATAAGGGTGGCAAGCGTTTCGACGGTGCAGACATCACACCTAATGACGACCAGAAGATCATGGATCTGCTGAAGGAGCTCTGGGCTAGCGGTGACACGCAAAAGATTACCGACGGCGTGCTTGGTGCAGAGTTTATCTGGCAGGAGGATCTTAACAAGGTGGCTGGTCTGAACGCTATGGTGAAGCAGTTCCTTGACTTGATTCAGGCTCAGGGTATGCTGGAGGCTGTAAAGACAATCCTGTAAAAAGACTTTTCACAACAATCAATAATAATAAGGCGCTTCAAATGAAGCGCCTTATTTGTTTTATATCTGTTTCCAGACTCTTATCCGCCGAAGTTATCGTACATGATACTTTCGGCATCTACACCGAGAGAGTCGAGCATAGAAACAACAGCCTTTGACATGGGGCCAGGACCGCACATGTAGTACTCGATATCCTCTGGAGCCTCGTGGTCCTTTAGGTATGTCTCGTACATCACATTGTGAACGAAGCCAGGAGTGTACTTCACGCCAGCGGCATCGGCAGCGGGGTCTGGACGGTCGAGCGCCAGATGGAAGTGGAAGTTGGGATACTCCTTCTCCAGTCCGAGGAAGTCGTCGAGATAGAACACCTCGTTCAGCGCACGAGCACCATAGAAGTAGTGCATCTCACGATCGGTGGTGTGCAGCGTCTTTGTCATGTGCATGATTTGAGCGCGCAGAGGAGCCATACCGGCACCACCACCGACCCAAATCATCTCCTTCTTCGAATCGAAGTGTGGGTGGAAGTCGCCAAAAGGACCGCTCATGATTACTTTGTCGCCAGGTTTCAGCGAGAAGATGTAAGATGAAGCGATACCTGGGTTCACATCCATGAAGCCACTACGATCGGCCTTGAACGGAGGTGTAGCGATACGCACGGTCAGCATGAAAACATCACCCTCGGCAGGATAGTTGGCCATTGAGTAAGCACGGATGGTATCCTCGGGGTTCTTACACTTCAAGGGGAACAAACCGAACTTCTCCCAAGCAGGCAGATACTCGTCGCCAATCAGAGACTTGTCAAAGTCCTTATCGTAGTCGATGCAATCGAACTTAGGAATACGGATCTGAGCATACGAACCAGGCAGGAAGTCCATGTGGGCACCAGCGGGCAACTGCACCTTGAACTCCTTGATAAAGGTAGCCACGTTCTTGTTAGAGATTACGGTACACTCGTACTCCTTTACGCCGAGGATAGACTCGTCAACATGAATCTTCAGGTCGCCCTTCACCTTACACTGGCAACCCAAACGCCAATGGTCCTTAATCTGCTTACGTGTGAAGTGAGGTTTCTCTGAGTCGAGAATCTCGCCACCACCTTCAAGCACCTGAACCTTACATTGTCCACAACTGGCCTTACCACCACAGGCTGAGGGCAGGAAAATACCATTCTCATTCAGCGTAGCCATCAGGTTATTACCCTGAGGCACGTTGAGCACACGGTCACCATTCACCGTGATATTCACATTGCCCGAGGGAGAAAGATATTTCTTAGCTACGAGCAGGATGATGACGATAGCGATAATCGTCACCAGGAAAACGATAATACTATTTACTATAAACATAACTGTCGCCCTCCTTAGATTTTAAGTCCACTAAAACACATCATGGCCATAGCCATCAATCCCACAGTAATAAACGTGATGCCGAGGCCCTGCAAAGGCTTGGGCACATCACTATACTGCATCTTCTCACGAATGGCACCCATAGCCACGATAGCCAGCGTCCAACCGATACCAGAACCGAGCGCATAAACCACGGCATCGCCAATACTGGTGATAGCCTTTGTCTCGCTGGGGTCAAGCAGGATGCGCTGCTGCATGAAGAGCGAAGCACCCATGATGGCGCAGTTTACGGCAATCAGAGGCAGGAAGATACCCAAAGCGGCATAGAGCGAGGGAGAATACTTCTCTACAATCATCTCTACCAACTGCACGATACCGGCGATAACGGCAATAAACAGGATGAACGACAGATATGAGAGGTCCATACCGAAGATTCCATCCTCAGAAAGAACTTTGGTCTGAAGCAGATAGTCAACAGGTACGGTGACGAACAGCACGAAAGTAACTGCCAGTCCCAGTCCTAATGATGTCTTCACATTCTTCGAAACGGCAAGGAACGAACACATGCCCAGGAAGAAAGCAAAAATCATGTTGTCGACAAAAATCGAGCGAAAGAATAATGATATTGCGTGTTCCATATTTTACTTCTCCTTATAAAAATAAGCACGGTGTACCCAGATAACAATTCCCACGAGGATAAGTGCCATAGCAGGCATCGTCATCATGCCGTTGTTAAAGTCCTTGCAATCAATAATCTGGAAGCCCAGCAGAGAGCCACGTCCGAAGAACTCACGCACGGCACCTACGATAATCAAAATCATAGCGTAGCCGATACCATTACCCACACCGTCAAGGAATGAAGGCCATGGTTTGTTCTGCATGGCAAAAGCCTCCAGACGACCCATCAGAATACAGTTGGTGATAATCAGACCCACATAGACAGAGAGCTGTACGCTGACATCATAGACAAAAGCCTTGAGAATCTGAGAAACGATAGTCACCAGCGCTGCCACAACAACCAACTGTACCACAATACGGATACGGGTAGGAATCGTGTTGCGCAGGATAGAGATAATCACATTGGCAAAAGCCGTGATAACGGTTACAGCAAGTCCCATCACGATGGCGGGTTTCAGCTGACTGGTCACAGCAAGGGCCGAGCATATACCCAACACCTGAACAAGTATCGGGTGGTCGAGGTTCAACGGATTGGTGAATGCCTCTTTATTTTGCTTACTAAATAGTGCCATATTAAAATGTAAAAATGCAATAATTTAAAAATGCAAAAATTATTCACTGAGGAGGAAGTCCATATACTTGGTCAACTGATCCTGCAGCATCTTGCTCACAGCTGTAGAGGTGACGGTAGCGCCTGTCACAGCATCAACCGTAGTCTCGTCGTTGACAGCCTTCACCACGCTTAAGGCAATCTTTGTATTATCGCCATCTGCAAAGATTTTCTTGCCCTGGAACTTAGCCTGCCAATCAGCATTATCCTTAATCTCAGCACCAAGTCCGGCAGTCTCGCTCTCATGGTTGAAATAAGCACCATAGACAGTATTCTTATCGCTATTGATAGCCAGGAAGCAGCTGATGCCGCCCCACATGCCCTGACCCTTCAAGGGGAGCACATACTTCACATCACCATTCTCGAGGGTGCATTCATAGACATTATCAGCCTCGTTGTACTTCACATTTTTCTCATAAGTAGCATGAGCCTCTTCATCACTCAAACCACGCAGGTTCAATGAATTGAGGATCTGCTTCTCAGTATCAAGGGCTACGTTAGCATCCTGCATGGGCTTCAGCGTCTGAGAGACGAAAGCAAGCAAGAAAGCCACGATAAGCACCATTACCGCGCTATAAATAATAATGTACGCGTTGCTGTTTGTATTCAGTTTCATTTTGTACCTCCTCTCTTCAGACGTTTTGAAATATTACGGTCAACCACGAAGTAGTCGATAGCAGGAGCAAACATGTTCATGAGCAGGATAGCCAGCATCATACCCTCGGGGAAACCTGGATTCATGACACGAACCACGATGGCTACAACACCGATGAGGAAGCCGTAGATCCACTTACCGCACTCCGTACGACAAGATGTCACAGGGTCGGTAGCCATGAACACAGCACCGAAGCAGAAGCCACCCAGAGCCAGATGCTCGTACCAGTGGATAGGTGTCATGTCGAGGTTCTCGAACAGCAGCCCCATCACGATACCACCGGCAAACACGCTCAGCATGGTCTTCCAAGAGGCAATACCTGTGCAGAGCAAGATAACAGCACCAATAACGATGGCGATGACAGAGGTCTCACCAATAGAACCAGGAATCAAGCCATAGACAGCATCCATTGAGAAGGTGTATTCGCTGAGGTTAGCCAGCGGAGTGGCACCAGAAAAGCCATCAGCAACCTGACCACCGAAGCCGAAGATGGGGCTATCAGCAATCCAAGCCTGGTCACCAGTCATCTTCTGAGGATAAGCAAAGAAGAGGAAGGCGCGAGCCAAGAGTGCTGGGTTGAAGATATTCATACCCGTGCCACCAAAAATCTCCTTACCGATAATGACGGCGAAGGCTACAGCGATAGCCAGCATCCACAGAGGCAGGTTGACAGGAACAATCAGGGGAATCAGTATACCAGATACGAGGTAGCCCTCCTGAATCTCTTCGTTTTTCCATTGAGCCCAAGCAAACTCAATGCCCAGACCAACAATATAAGAAACCAGAATCTTGGGCATCACAGCCAAGGCACCAAAGATGAACATATCCATAAATGAAGCGTCCAAGCCTGATGCGATAGCATTCTGATAACCAACATTATACATACCAAACAGTAAAGCTGGCATCAAAGCGATGACCACCATACTCATAATGCGCTTCGAGTCGATAGCGTCGTGGATATGAACACCTTTCTTAGCTGTCGTGTTAGGCACAAAAAGGAAGGTCTCAAAACCATCGAATACGCTACGGAAAGCGTGAAGCTTACCTTCTTTCTCGAAGGCGGGCTTTATCTTATCGAGATAATTTCTTAATGCTTTCATCGTCGTTATGCGTTTTCTTTACGTAAATTATTCAATCCCTCACGAACAATGCGCTGCAGTTCCAACTTAGAAGAGTCAACGAACTCAGCCAGTGCAAAGTCCTCAGGAGACACCTCGTAAATACCCAACTGCTCCATCTTGTCGATGTCGCCGGCAATGATAGCCTTGATAAGGTATTCAGCATAGATATCCATAGGCAGCACCTTGTCGTACTCACCACTCATAATCATGTGACGCTCACCACCTTTCACGCGGGCATCCAGCGCATAGGCTTTCTTGCCAAAGAGCCATGAGAAATAGCTACGGTTCACAGAGAACTGACCGAAGCGGGGCATGATCCATCCCAACAGCTCGTTGTTATCGTCACCCTCGGGAATCACGGTAATCTCTGAGGTGTGAGCCCCCAGGAATCCGTCTTTCGTAGTAACGGTACCAGTCAGCACGTTACCATTGATAATACGTACAGAGTGATCGGCATCATAACTGTTACTGAGCAGCGTAGAGAGTTCCTCACCAACGAGCATATCCACATAGCAAGGCTTCTTCACCTCGCTACCACAAAGAGCTACGGTACGAGTCAGGTTTACCTTACCCGTATTAAACAGGCGTCCGATAAAGAGCACCACGGAAGGATCGCCGATGGTCCAAACCACCTCACCCTTATTCACAGGATCGAGATGATTCACCTGTACACCCACGTTACCAGCGGGACACTTACCCTTGAACACGTTAACCTCTACGTCCTTCATGTTCTCCAGACAAGAGTCAGCACCGACGCCCAGATATGTCTTGGCAATCTTTGAGAGAGCGGTAAGACCTGTCTGGAAATCAGCTTCCTGACCTTTCACCTCGAACTCGAAACTGCCAGCTAAGGGTTTGTCACGCAGCGCTGATACAAAGATAGACTTCGGCATGACCGATGGGTTGGTAGAGATGGCGTAAGGCAGTTGGTTAATATAACCAAAAAGGCCTGCCTCAAGGAGTGCATCAACAACGGTCTTTCCATCCATTGTAGCGACATCCTTCTTGCCAAAATCCACATACTGTTGCTCACTGTCGGCCTCTACCTTAATGCAGAGCACCTTACGGCGATCACCACGCTCTACAGCAGTAACCTTACCACTTACAGGCGAGGCGAAACGAACTTCGGGATAGAGCTTGTTAACAAACAAAGCATCCCCGGCTCGGACAACATCGCCTTCACGGACAACAACCTTGGGAACGACGCCTTCAAAATCGTCTGGCACCAAAGCGTAGTGCCCGTTCGACTTGAGGTTCATTTTCGTTTCCTCGGCTTTTCCTTGAAGGTGAATGTCTAAGCCTTTACGTAGCCTAATAACATTTGCCATATTCAATAAATTGGTTTGATTGTCTCTTTGGGCTGCAAAATTAATAATTTTTAGGTTAACAGAGAAGAAAATAGTAAGGAAAAACTCGGTTTTCGGAACTTTTGTATTAAATTTGCACAACGAAATTGACAAGAACACATATAATTGCCAAGTAGAATTTACAGAAAGTGAATAAATTGAAGCACATAATCAACTGGACCGTATGGAGCCTGCTGGTTCTTTATGGCTCTATTTTTGTGCTCATCCACCTTCCTTTTACCCAACATTTTCTTGGTAGGCAGATAGCTGATATCGTGTCGGAAAAGATTGGTACCGACGTGAAGATTGAACGCATAGAACTGGGTTTCCCCAATCGCATCATACTAGACGATGTGCTAATTCATGACCAGCAACAAGAGGAGATGCTGCGCGTAGGACGCTTGTCGGCAAAGATAGAGTTCCTGCCGCTTTCGAGAGGACGCATTTCCATCTCATCAGCCCAACTGTTTGGAACGCACGCGAACCTTTATAAGAAAGACTCTCTGTCGGCCCCCAACTACCAGTTCGTACTCGACTCGTTGGCATCTGACGATAATGAGGAGCCAAGCCAGCTGAACCTGCGCATCAACTCGCTGATTATTCGTCACTCCAGCATCGCCTACGACCAGAGAGACATTCCTCAGACGCCTCAGGTCTTTAACCCCAAGCATCTGAAGGTTAGCGATATCAGCGCACATATCATCTTAAAGGAGTTGCAGTCAGACTCCCTGAATGCCAACATCAAGCGACTGGCATTTAAAGAGCAGTCGGGACTGAACATCAATCGCTTGTCGCTATCTGTAGAGGCAAACGAGCACCAGGCAGAACTCCATGATTTCCGTTTGCAGATGCCACATTCCGAGGTCAACATTGATGCTATCTGTGCCACCTATGACAAAGAACACATCGCAGAAACGATACAATACGAGACCGAGGTGAATGCCATCGCATTGAGTCCTGCGGATATTGTTTGTTTCCTGCCAACCCTCAAGGCTTTCCCTCAGGCATTCTCTCTCCACAGCACGCTGAAAGGTAAGGGAAAGAGCGTTGACTGTTCTAACCTGGCTATCACAAGTAGCGACAAGTCGTTTGAACTTCAAGCCAAGGGTTTCCTGCACAATCAGACTTGGGCCGTATCAGCCCCCGAACTGCACATCTCGCAGACATTCTTTAACCAATGCAAGCAGGCGTTCAACGCATTGCCAGACGAGTTGACACGCCTTGGCGACGTCAACCTGGAGGGACATGCCAGCAAGGATGACGCTGGCACCATCACTACGAATGTCAATGTCCGTTCTGATGTCGGTAATGCTACCATCGCCTTCTCGATGAATCGTGATGAGCAATTTGACGGCTATCTGGACACGCAGTCTATCTTACTGGGAAAGATTCTGGGTAATGACGATCTGGGAGCTCTCGCTACAAGTATCAGCGTCAAGGGCAATAAGGATAGTTTTACAGCAGAAGGCAACATCCCGCTAATAGAATACAAGACCTATCCCTACCATAATATTATTATAAATGGTACATATCACAAGGGTGATATCGCTGGTTCGCTGAAGGTTGACGACCCCAATATTCTGGCAGACCTGACGGGTGAACTGCGAAAAGGCAACAGATATGCCGTGAAACTGGAAGGTTTTGTCAAGAACCTGTGTCCTAAGTCACTCAACCTCTCCAATAAATGGGGCGACACGCGATTCGCAGCAAATATCAATGCCGATTTCATAGCCAACAATCTGAATGATGCAGAGGGCAGTTTCGACCTCAACGATTTTGAGATGCAATCCAACGACTCCATCGGCAGCTACTATTTCCTGAAAGGCCTTCAGGTGAAGACTGGCTACGAAGGAAACAAGCATTTTGTCAATGTGAAGGGCGACATGGGCGAGATCGACATCAAGGGAGACTTTGACTGGAACACCCTCCCCCAAAGTTTTGTCAACTACATCGCCTCCAAACTCCCCACTCTGCCTAACCTACCCAAGGCGACGCAGCCTACGGATAACGACTTCGTGGTGAGACTCACGATGGCGGATACCGATTGGATGCAGAAGTTGTTAAATGTGCCCCTTAGCATCGAGCGTCCGCTGACGCTGACTGCCTCTGTCAACGATAAATACAAATTACTCAACGTAGCGGGACAACTGCCTATATTCACCTATAACGGCAATCGCTACATGAATTCTACCATCAGCATCTCAACGGCAGCAGACACCATGAACTATCAAGTTAACCTCACCAAAGTGATGGCAGAAGAGGAATATATGGATATTGATCTCAACGGAACGGCAGCCGATAACCACATCTTTGCCTCGCTCCATTGGAACCAGGCCAACCTACTGGAACCTCTCAACTCTACCAACGGTACCATCAACACCATCACCGAACTCTATGCCAACGAACAAGGCAAGGCGGAGGCTCATATCCGTGTACTGCCCTCGATGATGATGGTACGCGAAAAGCCTTGGAGTCTGGAACCTTGTGATATCTTCTATTCGCCCAAGCACCTCATGGTGGATCACTTCACAATCAATCATAATCGTCAGCACCTGATTATCGATGGTATTGCCTCTGAGTCGCCTGCCGACGCTATCACCATAGACCTCAAGGAGTTGGATGTGGCCTACATCCTCGATCTGGTGGATTTCGATGCCGTCAGCTTCGAAGGTATGGCTACCGGCACAGCCACCATCTCACAGGTTTTCGGAGATTTCGAGGGTAATACCGACCTCACCGTGGATCAATTCCGCTTCCAGTCAGGCCGCATGGGCACCTTGATTGCCAATGCCCAATGGAACAGAGAAGAAAATCAGATAGACATCGACGCCATAGCCGATGACGGTGCTAAATCCAAAACTTTTATCGATGGTTATATCTCGCCCGTAAGAGAAGATATCAATCTAAATATCCAGGCTGCTGGCACCAGTATAGAGTTCTGTCGCTCTTTCACAGAGTCATTCCTGCATAATGTAAAAGGTAATGCCTATGGCAATGTGGTGCTATACGGTCCCTTGAAGGAACTCAACCTGACAGGTGAGCTTATCGTTGACGGACAAGCCACCGTGACAGCTCTGAATACCACCTATACCATCCAGAAAGACACCATCCGACTGATTCCCAATAGTATCCTGCTGAACCAATGCGTGATTGCTGATAAGGAGGGACATCAAGGCACGCTGAATGGTGGCATCTATCACGATCATTTTTCAGACTTCACCTTTGATGTTGATATCGCGGCAGAGAATCTGTTAGCCTATGATTTCGACGATTTCAATGACGGCATCGTTTGTGGCACCGTCTATGCTACGGGTACTGCCGACCTTCACGGGCGTCCCGGCGAGGTGATTATCAACTGTTCAGTGACCCCCGAGGAGAAATCGGTCTTTGCCTATAATGCCACCAACCCCGATGCAATTAGCAAACAAGAGTTTATCACCTGGGTAGATCACTCCAGCCTGCGTCCCCGTCATAACGAGGATGCCGAGGAAGACCTGGCATCATCCACGAATATCTATATCAATTTCAATATCAATGCGACGCCAAACGGTACTCTCCGCATCCTGATGGATTCCAAGACCAACGACTATGTCACGTTGAATGGCAGCGGCGGTATCCGTGCATCGTTCTACAACAAAGGTCCGTTCCACATGTTCGGTACCTATACCGTTGAGAGCGGCACCTATGGCATCACCATACAAAATATCATCAAGAAAAACTTCACCTTCCAGAATGGTGGTACAATCATCTTCGGAGGTGATCCCCTTCATGCTAATCTGAACCTACAAGCACAATATATGGTGAATGGTGTGTCTTTGTCAGACCTGAATCTGGGCACATCCTTTGCCAGCAATACCGTTCGTGTGAATTGTCTGATGAATATCCAAGGCACACCCGAATCGCCACATGTTGATTTCGACTTCGAACTGCCCAATGTGAATGCAGACGAGAACCAGATGATTCGTTCTGTCATAGCCAGCGAACAGGAGATGAACCAGCAAGTGCTCTACCTCCTGGGTATCGGCCGTTTCTATACACAGGGGGCGAATAATGCCCAGTCGCAGGAGTATGGACAGACCCAACTGGCGATGCAGTCTTTCCTCTCGGGCACCGTGTCGTCTCAAATCAACGAGGTACTCTCGCAGGTCATCAAATCAAACGACTGGAACTTTGGTGCAAACATCTCTACAGGTAATGAGGGATGGCATAATGCGGAATACGAAGGTATTATCAGTGGACGCATGCTCAATAACCGTCTGCTTATCAACGGACAGTTTGGCTATCGCGATAATGCCGCCCAAGCTACCACATCCTTCATTGGCGATTTCGATATCCAGTACCTGTTGAATCCAAATGGTAACTTGGCATTAAAGGTTTACAACCAGACCAACGACCGGTATTTCACCCGTTCTTCTTTGAACACACAGGGTGTTGGTCTGATTATGAAAAAAGACTTTAATGGTATCAGCGATCTCTTCCGCTGGAGAAAGATGAAGAAGGAATAACGGAATTTAAGGATTTACGGAATTAAGGATTTACGGAGTCAGTCGTACGACTCTGACGCCTGTGTGTGCCGGATGTTTTGAGAGGTATTTGCGGAATGTCATAGGCTCCTCCACCACTTTGTGATGTATCTGCGAAGCATTCAACAGATGCAAACCGTCCTTTCTCCATACAGCAAAACCCAGATGAGCGATATCCAGTCCTGCCTTCGATGTCGTAATAGCCAGGATATCACCATCGTGAATCACGGAGCGAAGCAGTTTTGTGTTACGTATCTCTGATTTCGGGACATAACAAAACTGCAGCCCTGTCAACGTCTTCTCCTGTTCTGCTATCACGGAGACTAACTGTGGGTGAGCCTTTAGCGCTTTGTATGACTGCGGATGCTGACTCATATAGTTCACGCGTACTGTCTGTACTGCTGAGAAAGGAGCTTTCTTCTGCTGTATCTCGCTGACAACACCCTTCTTCTCGTTATCTATAATCCAATCCGTGAAATAGTGCAGGCGCGAGGAATAACCGTTGATGACACCAGCGCGATAACGAATGCGTTGCAGCATCTCACAGAAATCCTCAAAGCGTCCTCGCTTCTGCTGATGACAAAGCGTCAGCGCCACCACATTCTCCACCAGCGTGGTGCAGTCCAGCTCACGGGTATTCACCACCAGCTGTTCCTCGTCGTTCACCTCCAGCGTATGCGCTATATAGGGTCTGCCCATCAACAGGCGGGCGAAATGCAGCGTCCCTGCCCCACCCGGTGCCTGTCTCAACGCCCGTTCTATGAAGATGCTGTCCGATTCCTTCTGCGCATAGGTGCCGACACCCGTCAGCACCAGCAGCATGATTACCACACTCAGTCTGTGTCTCATTTCTTCTCCCTGTATTTCTTCTTCAAGCCAAAATTGATTCCCACATACAGATTAGCCGAGCCAAACGTATTATTCGTTGAGAATTGCGACAAGCTATAATTATAGGTATGCATCACCACACTGCAGCCAGCATACCATTTCATGTTGTTATATACCAGCGCAAAACGTCCGATACCGTCGAGGTTCAGGTTCTGGATACTGAAGCTCCTACTTTTCTTGTCGCTCATCTCACCCGTGCTGCGCTTATGCGAGGCGGCAATCTGCAGGCTGCCACCCAGTAGCCAGTTGCGTGCAAACACCCAGTTGTAGGCATAGCCGCCCGACAGGCTGAAATCCACGTATTTGATATTCCTGAACTGCAAGGCGCTGTCCAGTTCCACGCGCTTTGCCCCCATTTTCTCGTCGATGACCGACTGCAGCAGCTCATGGTCGAAATCAAACGAGTTCTGGGTATAGCCAAAGCCGGCCAACCACGAACCGCAACTAATTTTCTGTATTGTGCTCTGCGAGAAAGCTGCTGGATATGAGAACTTTCCGTGGTTAAAGATATAATAAATATTGAAGCCCGTGATGTCCGTGGTAAAACCGTCGAACGACACGTTGTTGAGTGCCGAGTAGTCCTGCTGATGCCCCAGGTTCACGTCGCGCAACTTAAAGTCGCGTGCCGTGCGGTGGTAAAACAGGTCCAGTCCTATCTGCGAACTATACACACTCAGGTCAAACCCACTTTTATGACTGTTCACAGACAGATTTTCCAACGACAGCGTATAGCCCAGAAACACCCATCGCCAGCCAGCATACGGACCTAATCGTACCTCCGAGTCAGGCGAGAAGGAAATCGACTGCCTGTTGTCGCCCGCCGAGCGGAGTGTATAGTAATCGTAGTTGCGCGTACCCTGAAGCATCGCCGCATAGACATAATGCTGAGGTTCTATGTAGCGCTCGTCCACCTTGTCGAACCCGCGGATGATGCGGCGTATCAGTCCCAGCTTCCTGGGCGCACTCTTCACCACGGTGTCTGTCTTCACGGAATCCAGCACCACGGCAGTCGTCTCCTGCGCACAGGCAGGAGCCGTCATCATCATCATCAGTCCTAAAACGAGTTTTTTCAAAGTATACTGTTATCCTTATTATATAATATGCCTTAATATTTTCCGAGGATGCGGTCCATCACCCAGTTGATTGACGTGGCCGACACGCTCGTTGCCGTACAGATGCCCCGTCCCTGCAGATGTTCACACACATTCTTAATCAGCGGATACTGCACATACTGCGGATTGGGCACCTCGATGCGCTGTGTACCGTCGCTGGTATGCACCTCTATGGGCGAGTAGTTGAATACCGAGAAACTCAGCGACCCCTGGTTACCGATAATCAGGATACGGTCGTTGCGGGCCGACTCGTGCCCCACGAAGCACCACGAGCCACTGCCCGGCAGTCCGTTCTCAAACTGGAACACAGCGCTCACCGAGTCCTCCGCCTGATACAGTCCGCCACGGTTCGCACAGATGCCGCGCGCCTCCAGTATCATGCCAAACATATCCTGCAACAGGTCTATCTGGTGTGGAGCCAGGTCATAGAAATAGCCACCACCCGCAATGTCGGCCTTCAGTCGCCAGGGCAGGTTCTCCGGATGGGCATAGTCCAGCGGACGCGGCGGCCATGAGAATCGTATCTGCACGTTGATCACGTCGCCTATCGTGCCCTGCTCCACCAGTTGCTTCACCTTCTGGAAATACGGCAGGTTACGTCTGTAGTAGGCCACGAAACATGGAATACCCGTCTGTTCCGACACACGGTTCACACGGATGCAGTCCTCATAGTTCGAGGCCAGCGGTTTCTCTACATAGACGGGCTTACCGGCTTTCATCGCCATGATGGCGTATGTAGCATGACTGGACGGCGGTGTGGCCACATAGATGGCATTCACATCGGGATCGTCAATCAGTTCCTGCGCATCCGTATACCAGCGCGGCACCCCGTGACGCTCGGCATACGAACGGGCTTTTTTCTCCGTGCGGCTCATCACAGCCACTACCGTGGAATCCTCCACCTCAGCGAAAGCCGGACCACTTTTCAGTTCGCAGACCTCGCCACAGCCAATAAATCCCCACCTTAGTTTCTTCATAAGTTGCTAATTTTGTGCAAAGGTACAAATAAATTCATAATTCATAATTTAGATTTCATAATTATTTTGTACCTTTGCATCAATTTTTGATACAAAGACATGAAAACGAAGGAAGATTTAATGTTTCAGAAGACGCGTAGCATTGCTTCCATCTTCTATGATGCATATCAACTTTATACCGAGAACTTCAAGCAGTTGTTCCGTGCATCCTGGCCCATAGCCGTTATCTATGCGCTGGTTTTCGCATTGGCCACATTCCTTTTCATCAGCGACCTTCTGCCTATCGCAGTCTCCCTGCCAGCATTCTCCGACATCAATTGGGGTGCCCTTTTCGTGGCCTCTTGCCTGACCCTTGCAGCCCAGTTCCTTTTTATCCTGGCAGCCTTGCTCCTGGCCTCTACGGCCTTCTGGGCATTGAGGGCGCATAAGGCCACGGGGTCCGTTCCCCGTCCTGCCCACTGGTGGGGCGTATGGCCCGGTCTGTGGTATATCAAGCTGCTGTGGAAGTCCGTCTGTTTCCTGTTCCGTCCCGGCTTACGTCATTTCGGCACCCTGTTTGCCACCTTTTTTATTATCCTGCTGTTCACAGCTGTGCTCACGCTTTTCTGCGAACTGCCGGCAATCATCATTGGCATTGCCAATATCAAGGCTTATGCAGGAGCTGCAGCAGGCGACCCACTGGGTATGCCCGAATATATGGATAAGCTCACCTTCGTTGCTTTCACTATTGCAGGCTTCATTCAGGCTTATGTTCACCTCATCACGGTGTTCCCCATGTATTACGCCTATGGAAGCATCGATACGCTGGAAAAAGAAAGAAAACGTATTAAGTTATGAAACGCATACTCTTTATTGACCGTGACGGCACGCTTGTAGAAGAGCCTCACGACGAGCAAGTTGACGCGCTCGAGAAAATCAAGTTCAAGCCGGGTGTCTTCCGCTGGTTGGCATTCCTTCGTGAAAAAACCGACTTCCGCTTTGTGATGGTCAGCAATCAGGACGGACTGGGCACCAGTTCTTTCCCTGAGGACACGTTCTGGCCC